>ERZ791885.3-NODE-3-length-291880-cov-3.916666_pt1 | contig 291880 bp, 281 predicted proteins | sample MGYA00510159_ERZ791885 | MGnify/ENA primary metagenome ERZ791885 (study PRJEB30046, sample SAMN00792054) | human gut metagenome | study: EMG produced TPA metagenomics assembly of the A metagenome-wide association study of gut microbiota in type 2... | reverse complement strand
CGCGAAGGCGGCCGTACTGTTGGCGCTGGCGTTGTTGCTGCTATCAACGAATAATCTTTAATTAGATCCCGAATGAGGGGCTAATAAAAGCCCCTCATTTACTTATGTTTATTTGCATGGCCCTGCGATGATGTGAGAGGTTGCTTGCCTGCTAGACAGGGAGATTTTCACGGAGTATGTCCGTTCTTAGAAACGTGGCGATTAGGAGGAAAAATTTTAATGTCAAAATCACAGAAAATCAGAATACGCTTAAAAGCGTATGATCACAAAGCGCTTGATCAAAGTGCTGCAAAAATTGTAGAAACTGCGAAACGTACCGGTGCTCAAGTTTCCGGTCCTATTCCGCTTCCTACTGAAAAAAATATCTATACGATTCTGCGTTCTCCTCATGTAAACAAGGATTCTCGTGAACAATTCGAGATGCGTACCCACAAAAGACTTGTAGACATTCTGGAACCGACTGCGAAGACTGTTGATGCTTTGATGCGTCTTGACCTTCCTGCCGGCGTAGATATCGAGATTAAACTGTAAGGAGGAGGTGCAATAATGGCTAAAGGAATCTTAGGCAAGAAAATTGGTATGACCCAAATTTTTGAAGCTGACGGCAGACTGATCCCTGTTACTGTTGTAGAAGCAGGACCTTGCGTTGTCGTTCAAAATAAAACCGAAGAAACAGACGGTTATAATGCTGTTCAACTTGGTTTTGGCGAAGTTAAAGAAAAACATATGACCAAACCGATGAAAGGCCATTTTGACAAAGCCGGCGTAACTCCGGTTAAATTTGTCAAAGAATTGCGGTTGTCTGCTCCTTCTGAATATACAGTCGGCCAACAAATCACTGCTGACATTTTTGCTGCCGGGGAACTGATTGATGCAACCAGTATTTCCCGCGGTAAAGGCTTTGCAGGCACTATTAAGCGCCACAATTTCGCTCGTGGTCCTATGAAGCACGGTTCCAAATCCCATCGTGAGCCCGGTTCCATGGGTCCTATGCATTCCGGTCCTGGCGGTAGAGTAATCAAAGGCAAAAAATTGCCTGGCCGTATGGGTAATGCACAAGTAACTGTTCAACGTTTGACTGTTGCTAAAGTTGATGTTGAACGTAATCTTATTTTGGTTAAAGGCTCCATTCCTGGTGCCGCTGGTTCTTTTGTTGTAATTAAAGAAACAGTAAAACCTAATAAATAAGAGCGTAAGCGAAAGAAAGGAGGATGCTTCTAATGCCGAAGTTATCAGTATATAACATCGCCGGTCAAGCTACCGGTGAAGAAATAGAATTGAATGATCTCGTGTTTGGCGTTGAATTTAATGAAGCTGTTGTACATCAAGCAATTGTTATGCAACAGGCTGCTGAACGTCAAGGCACTTCTGCTACCAAAACCCGCGGTATGGTTCGCGGCGGCGGTCGTAAACCGTGGAGACAAAAAGGCACCGGCCGCGCTCGCAGCGGTTCTACCCGTTCTCCGATTTGGGTAGGTGGCGGTACCACTTTTGGTCCCCAACCTCGCAGTTATGCGAAAAAAATGCCCCGCAAGGCTCGTCGTTTAGCAATCCGTTGCGCATTGTCCGCAAAAGTTGCTGCCGGTGAACTGGTTATTGTTGAGGGCTTGAGCTTTGATGCTCCTAAAACTAAAAATGTTGTGACGATGCTGTCTGCTTTTGACGCTGCTGATAAAAAAGCTTTGCTCATTACTGACGGTGCCAATGAGAACGTTGAGCTGTCTTCCCGCAACATCCCGAAAGTCACTGCACTTTCCAACGGTTGCCTGAACTGCTTCGATCTGCTTCACAACAATAAAGTGTTCTTGGCAAAAGACGCTGTAGCTAAAATTGAGGAGGTGCTCGCATAATGGCTGCTAACCCTCGCGATATTTTACTTCGTCCGATCATTACTGAAAAAACTTCCGTAATGCTTCAAGACAACAAATATACTTTCCAAGTTCCTTTGACTGCTAACAAAGTGGAAATCCGTCAGGCAGTTGAACAAATTTTCAAAGTTAAAGTGTTAAGCGTAAATACTGTCCGCGTATTTGGCAAAACCAAACGCATGGGCAAATACGTTGGCAAACGTTCCGATTATAAGAAAGCAATCGTGAAGCTTGCTGAAGGCAATACGATTCCCATTTTCGAAGGAATGTAATTTGACGTAATAAGGAGGCAAATTAAATGGCTATTAAAAGCTTTAATCCGTATTCTCCTTCGAGACGCTTCATTACAGTGTCAACCTTCGAAGAGATTACAACTGATAAGCCTTACCGTCCGCTGGTTGAAAAGCTGCAAAAACACGCAGGCCGTAACAATACCGGTAAAATGACTGTTCGTCATCAGGGCGGCGGTAATAAAAGACAATATCGTATCATCGATTTCAAACGCAATAAAGACGGTGTTCCGGCTCGCGTTGCTACCGTTGAATATGATCCTAACCGTAATGCACGTATCGCTTTAGTAAATTATGCTGACGGCGAAAAACGTTATATCCTCGCTCCTTTAGACCTTAAAGTTGGCGATGTTATCGAAAGCGGTCCTGAAGCTGATATTAAAATCGGCAACTGCCTGCCTTTGAAAAACATGCCGCTTGGTACTACTGTCCACAATGTTGAGCTCAAAATCGGTAAAGGCGGCCAAATGGTTCGCAGTGCTGGTACTTCCGCTCAACTGATGGCTAAAGAAGGCGATTATGCTCTGCTCCGTCTCCCTTCCGGTGAGATCCGCAAAGTACATATCAACTGCCGCGCAACTATCGGTCAGGTTGGTAATATCGACGCTGAAAACATCTGCATTGGTAAAGCAGGCCGTTCCCGTTGGCTCGGTATTCGTCCGGCTAACCGCGGTGTTGTAATGAATCCGAACGACCATCCGCATGGTGGTGGTGAAGGTCATTCTCCTGTTGGTCGTAAACGTCCTGTCACTCCTTGGGGTAAATGTGCATTTGGTACTCGTACCCGCAAAGAGAAAAAAGCTTCTAGCAAATTAATCGTAAAACGTAGAACGAAATAATTACAAGGATAGAGAAAGGAGGCTAACCTAGTGTCCAGATCAATCAAAAAAGGACCGTATGTCCATGCAAGTCTTCAAAAGAAGATTGAAGCGCTCAACGCTTCTAACGATAAAAAAGTCGTAAAAACATGGTCTCGCAGCTCCACTATTCTTCCGGATTTCTTGGGCCATACTATTGCTGTTCATGATGGACGTAAACATGTGCCTGTATTTATCACTGAAGATATGGTAGGCCACAAACTAGGAGAATTTGCTCCTACACGTACTTACAAAGGCCATGCCGATAAGAGTACATCTTTAAAATAAGGGGAAAGGGGGCACAATAACATGGAAGCAAAAGCTATTGCAAGATATGTTCGCATCGCGCCGCGCAAACTGCGTATCGTGATTGATCTTATCCGCGGCAAATCTGTGGGTGAAGCATTCGCGATCCTCAAACATACCCCTAAGGTTGGTTCTGAGGTTATTGAAAAAGTATTGCGCAGTGCAGTTGCAAATGCTGAACATAACAATGATATGAATGTGGATAATCTGATCGTATCTTCCTGCTTTGTAGATCAAGGTCCGACCATGAAAAGAATCCATCCGCGTTCCCGTGGACAGGCGTTCAAAATCTTAAAACGTTCTAGCCACGTAACCGTTGCTGTTAAAGAAAAATAATATCCCGGAAAAAGGAGGGAAAAGATAGTGGGTCAAAAAGTTAATCCGCATGGTCTCCGCGTAGGTATTATCAAAGATTGGGATTCCAAATGGTATGCTGACAAAGACTATGAGAAATTCTTATTAGAAGATATTAAAATTCGTGAATTCATTAAAGAAAAACTGTTCTTGTCCGGTATCTCTAAAGTAGAAATCGAACGCGCTTCGAATAGAGCCCGCATCTCTATCCATACTGCTAAACCTGGTATGGTAATCGGTCGTCAGGGCAGCAATATTGAATTGCTGAAAAACGACTTGAAAAAAATGACCGACAGCGTAATTGATATCAATATCGTTGAGGTAAAAACCCCGGATATGGACGCAACTTTGGTTGCAGAGAACATTGCATCTCAGCTGGAACGCCGTATCGCTTTCCGCCGTGCAATGAAACAGTGTGTTGGCCGTACCATGCGCATGGGCGCTAAAGGTATTAAAGTTCAGGTTGGCGGTCGTCTGGGCGGTGCTGAAATCGCTCGCAGCGAAAGCTATCGTGAAGGCAGCATTCCTCTGCACACTCTGCGTGCTGATATTGATTATGGCACAGCAGAAGCTCATACTACTTATGGCCGCATCGGCGTAAAAGTATGGATCTACAAAGGTGAAGTCCTTCCTGAAAGCAAAGAAGTAGCGCAAGCTGCTCCGGTTAAGGAGGCATAAACTAATGTTATTACCGAAGAGAGTTAAACATCGTAAACAACATAGAGGCCGTATGACTGGTCGTGCAATGCGCGGTAACAAAATCGCTCATGGCGAGTATGGCCTGGTAGCATTGGAACCCGCATGGATCACCAATCGTCAGATCGAAGCAGCTCGTATCGCGATGACACGTTATATCAAACGTGGCGGTCAAGTATGGATTCAAATTTTCCCGGACAAACCGATCACTGCAAAACCTGCTGAAACTCGTATGGGTAGTGGTAAAGGTTCCCCTGAATATTGGGTAGCAGTAGTTAAACCCGGTCGCGTTATGTTCGAAATGAACGGAGTTAGCGAAGAGATCGCTAAAGAAGCTATGCGTCTTGCTAGCCACAAATTACCTATCAAATGTAAATTTGTGACCCGCGCACAGCAAGAAGCCGAAGCTGCCGCACAAGAAAAGGGTGGTGAAGCTTAATGAAAACAACAGAAATTCGTGAAATGTCTGCTTCCGAGTTGGACAGCAAATTAGCTGGTTTGAAAGAAGAACTTTTCAACCTGCGTTTTCAAATGGCAACCGGACAATGTGAGAATCCGATGAAAATTCGCGAAGTCAAAAAGTCTATTGCCCGTATCAAGACCATTCAGCGTCAACGCGAGTTAAATGCCTGAGTGTGTTTGAAGTATGAAGAAGGAGGAAACAGTCGTGACCGAAGAAAGAAACGCACGTGTTACCCGTATCGGTAAAGTTGTCAGCGACAAAATGCAGAAAACTGTTGTAGTTGCTATTGAGCGTTTTGTTCAACATCCGCTTTACAAAAAAGGTGTAAAACATACTATCAAATTCAAAGCTCATGATGAAAATAACGAAGCGCATATTGGCGACGTAGTTCAAATTATGCAAACTCGTCCGCTTTCCAAAGATAAATGCTGGCGTGTTATTGAAATTTTAGAGCGTGCAAAATAAGATATTGCCGATCAGATAAATTGGCAAGGGAGGGAAAACCATGATACAACAACAAACCATTCTTAATGTTGGTGACAATACTGGCGCTAAGAAAGTTATGTGCATTCGCGTATTGGGCGGTTCTTACCGTAAATATGCTAACATTGGTGACGTGATCGTATGCGCTGTTAAAGATGCATCACCCGGTGGCGTTGTAAAAAAAGGTGACGTAGTAAAAGCAGTTGTTGTTCGTTCTGCAAAGGGCGTTCGTCGTCCTGACGGTTCTTATATCCGCTTCGACGAAAACGCAGCAGTTGTAATTAAAGACGATAAGAGCCCGCGCGGCACCCGTATTTTCGGGCCTGTTGCTCGTGAACTTCGCGATAAAGATTTCATGAAAATCATTTCTCTGGCACCGGAAGTGCTGTAAGAAATCTGATAATGCACATAAGGAGGTGTTCCTGAAATGACTGCAGCAATCAAAATGCATGTAAAAAAAGGCGATACCGTTTTGGTTTTGTCCGGCAAAGATAAAGGCAAAGAAGGCAAGATCATTGAAGCTCTGCCTAAAAAGGCTAAAGTAGTCGTTGAAGGCGTAAATAAAGTAAAACGCCATACAAAACCGTCTCAGGCTAATCCCCAAGGCGGCATCATTACCAAAGAAGCTGCTATTGCTTCTTCCAAAGTAATGTTAGTATGCCCGGCTTGTAAAAAAGCTACTCGTATTAAAAAGACCGCAGTTTCCGGCAGCTTCGTAAGAACTTGCAAAAAATGCGGCGAAGTAATCGATAAATAAGATTCCGGGAAAGGAGGAAATTTTGAATGGCAAAAACAAGATTGCAAGAAAAGTATTTGTCCGAAGCTGTTAAAGGCATGATGGATAAATTCAACTATAAAAACATTATGGAAATCCCTAAAATCGAAAAAGTTGTCATCAATATGGGTATCGGTGAAGCTGTAGCTAACAGCAAAGCATTAGATTCTGCTGTTGCAGATCTGACTTTGATTGCTGGTCAAAGACCGGTCATCACTAAAGCTAAAAAATCCATTGCAGCTTTTAAATTGCGTCAAGGGATGCCGATCGGTACCAAAGTTACCCTGCGCGGTGACCGCATGTATTACTTCCTTGATAAGTTGATGAACATTGCTCTTCCGCGCGTACGCGATTTTCGCGGCGTAAACCCCACTGCTTTCGACGGTCGTGGCAACTACGCATTGGGCATGAAAGAACAATTGATTTTCCCGGAAATTGAATATGATAAGATCGATAAAGTCCGTGGAATGGATATCATCATTGTTACTACCGCTAAGACTGACGAGGAAGCCAGAGAATTACTCAGACTCCTCGGAATGCCGTTCAGCGCATAAGTGAGGAGGGAATACCTTGGCTAAAAAAGCCCTGATTGAAAAATGGAAAAATGAGCCGAAATTTGAAGTTCGCCGTTATAATCGCTGCAAGGTTTGCGGCAGACCACATGGCTATATGCGTAAATTCGGTCTCTGCCGTATCTGCTTCCGTGAATACAGCTACCAAGGCGCTATTCCGGGAGTAACCAAAGCTAGCTGGTAAAACAGCAAATTAGGAAGGAGGGTATTTAAGTATGGTAATGACTGACCCGATTGCCGATATGCTTACCCGTATTCGTAACGCAAACTCGGTTCATCACGATAAAGTTGAAATCCCCGGCTCCAAAATCAAAGTAGCTATTGCTGAGATTTTGAAAGCTGAAGGTTTCATTAAAGATTTTGAAGTACTTGCCGATAGCAAACAAAATGTTATCCGCGTCAGCCTGAAATACGGTGCTAATAAGGAAAAAGTTATTTCCGGCATCAAACGTATTTCTAAGCCCGGCTTGAGAGTATACTCTCAAAAAGATCAGCTGCCCAGAGTCCTTGGCGGTCTCGGTATCGCAGTGATTTCCACTTCTCAAGGTCTGATGACCGATAAAGCTGCCCGTAAGGCTGGTCTCGGTGGAGAAGTGCTGGCATACGTCTGGTAATACTTGAAAGATAGGAGGTGCTCATAAGTGTCTAGAATTGGTAAACAACCAATTACTGTACCCGCTAACGTTACAGTTACTATTGAAAATAATCTGGTTACCGTAAAAGGTCCTAAAGGCGAATTATCTCGCCAAATCAATAAAGATATGAAATTGACTCTGGAAAACGGCGTACTGACTGTTGAACGTCCGAGCGATGAAAAAACTCATCGTTCTATGCACGGTCTCTCCCGTACCCTGATCAACAACATGGTTGTCGGTGTAACCACCGGTTTCAGCAAATCTTTGGAAATTGCCGGTGTCGGTTATCGTGCCGCTAAACAAGGCAATAACATCAACTTTACTCTCGGATTCTCGCATCCGGTAGTAAAAGAGCCGCCTGCAGGTATTACTTTTGAAGTTCCTGCTCCTAACAAAATCGTTGTCAGCGGCGCAGACAAAGAAAAAGTCGGCGCAGTTGCAGCTGAAATCCGCACTCTGCGTCCCCCTGAACCCTATAAAGGCAAAGGTATTCGTTATGAAGGCGAATATGTACGCCGTAAGATGGGTAAAGCCGGCGCTAAAGGCAAGAAGTAATTTCTAAAAGAAGGGAGTGAAACTCTTGCTTAACAGAGTTGATAAAAATGAGAAACGTCAAAAACGTCATCTCCGTTCTCGTCAATATATTATCGGTACGGCAGAAAAACCTCGTTTGAATGTATATCGTTCCTTGTCCAATATTTATGCACAAGTGATTAACGATGTGACAGGCGAAACGATTGTTGCTGCCAGCACTGTTGAGAAAGACTTGAAGGCTAACTACGGCGGCAACATTGAAGCTGCTAAAGCAGTTGGCAAAGCTATTGCTGAAAAAGCTATGGCTAAAGGCATTAAAGAAGTTGTATTTGATCGTGGCGGTTACCTGTACACCGGTCGCGTAGCTGCTTTGGCAGACGCGGCTCGTGAAGCTGGACTGCAATTCTAATAGAAGGAGGAATAAAAGTGGCGAATTTCGAAAAACAAGAAAGCGACTTAAAAGAGAAAGTCGTATTCATCAACCGCGTTGCAAAGGTTGTTAAAGGCGGACGTCGTTTCTCCTTCTCCGCACTCGTTGTAGTTGGTGACGAAAACGGTCATGTAGGTATGGGCCTTGGTAAAGCTGCCGAAGTTCCGGAAGCTATCCGTAAAGGCGTTGAAGATGCCAGAAAGAACATGATTACTGTTCCTATGGTTGGTACTTCCATTCCTCATGAAATCATTGGTGTGTTCGGCGCAGGCCGCGTGTTCTTGAAACCGGCTGCAGAAGGTACCGGCGTTATCGCTGGCGGCCCTGTTCGTGCCGTACTTGAATTGGCAGGCGTACGTGATATCTTGACCAAATGTCAAGGTTCTAATAACCCTAACAATGTTGTTCGTGCAACTTTGGAAGGTTTGAAATCCCTGAAAAGTGCTGAAGCTGTTGCAGCTCTGCGCGGAAAAACCGTACAAGAATTACTTGGCTAAGGAGGTAGCATGATGGAACAAGTTAAAATCACGCTGACCCGTAGCTTGATCGGTTACCCGCAGGATCAACGCGCAACCGTAAAGGCTCTGGGCTTAGGAAAAATCAATTCTACTGTTGTTAAAAACGACACCCCGACTATTCGCGGTATGATTCACAAAGTTGAACATCTTGTGAAAGTTGAAAAAGTTGAAGCTTAAAACAAGGAGGTGTGCTACAGATGAATTTGCATGAATTATCTCCCGCTCCGGGATCTAAAAGAGCCTCCGTTCGCGTTGGCCGTGGTCTCGGTTCCGGACTTGGTAAAACATCTGGCAAAGGTCAAAAAGGACAGAAATCCCGTTCCGGCGGTGTAAAGCGTCCTGGTTTTGAAGGTGGTCAAAAGCCTTTGTATCTGCGTTTGCCTAAACGTGGATTCTATAATAGATTTGGCATGAATTATGTCGAAATCAATGTTGGTAGTCTCAATTGCTTTGAAGACGGTACAGTAGTTGAACCCGTAATGCTGATCGAACACGGCATGATCAAAAACATTCGTGATGGTGTTCGTATCCTCGGCAACGGTGAGCTTACTAAAAAACTCACAGTTCAAGCTATGGGCTTCAGCAAATCTGCTGAAGAAAAAATTATTGCTGCCGGCGGAAAAGTAGAGGTGATCTAAGTGTTCGCAGCCCTCGCTAATATTTTCAGAATTACGGAACTCAGGCAAAAAGTTGTATTTACTCTCGCCATGTTCATCGTTTTTCGGGCTGGAACACATATCCCTGTTCCTGGCGTTAACGTAGCCATGATCGAGCAGCTCTTCCAAAGCGGTAATTTGTTTGGCCTGCTTGATATGTTCTCCGGCGGCGCCTTGAGCAAATTCTCAATTTTTGCTATGAGTATTACTCCATATATCAATGCGTCCATTATCCTTCAATTATTAAAGGTCGTTGTTCCTACTTTGGAGCAATGGTCTAAAGAAGGTGTGGAAGGCCAGAAAAAGGTTACTCAGCTGACCCGCGGCGGTACAGTTCTGCTTGGTTTTATCCAGGCTTTAGGTATGGCTTACGGTCTGAGATCGGCAATCAATAACCCCGGGATCATGTCGATTCTGTTGATTGCGATCAGTTTAACTGCTGGTACGGTATTTTTGATGTGGATCGGTGAACAGATCACTTCTAAAGGTATCGGCAACGGTATCTCACTGATCATCTTCGCTGGTATCGTTTCTAGACTTCCTGATGGAATGCATGTTATTTTCCAATATCTGCAAGCCGGCACGGTTAACATTCTGAACGTGATTTTGTTCGCGGTGATTGCTTTGGCGATGATTGTCTTTGTTGTAGCGATCTCTCAAGGTATTCGCAAAATCCCGGTTCAATATGCAAAACGTGTTGTTGGCCGTAAAATGTATGGTGGTCACACCAGCTACATTCCTTTAAAGGTCAACCAGGCAGGCGTAATTCCGATCATCTTTGCATCCTCCGTGCTGATGTTTCCGGTTACGATTGGCCAGTTTGTAGACATTCCCTGGGTAAAAACTGTTGCAGGCTGGTTTGCATGGGGTACTCCTCTTCAAACTACTTTGTATGTATTGATGATTTTATTCTTCACTTACTTCTATACCGCTGTAAGCGTGAATATAGCTGAAATGTCGGATAATATCAAAAAATATGGCGGTTTTATTCCCGGACTGCGTCCTGGCAAACCGACAACTGATTACTTGGATAAAATCATGTCCAGAATCACTCTGGCTGGCGCTATCTTTCTTGCATTGATTGCCCTGATGCCGAATGTTGTTGGTTGGATCACCGGTATAGAGGGTATCTATTTCGGTGGTACGGCCCTTTTGATCGTAGTCGGTGTTGCATTGGATACGATGAAACAGGTAGAGTCTTTGGTTTTGATGCGTCATTACCAGGGCTTTATGAAATAGGAGGAAGATTAGAATGTTTATTCTTTTGATGGGACCTCCGGGTGCCGGCAAAGGCACTCAAGCAGAAAAACTCATTGCTGAATACAAAATTCCGCATATCTCCACTGGTGATATGTTCCGTGCCGCTGTTAAGCAGGGTACAGAATTAGGTAAAGAAGCAAAAAGATACATGGACGCCGGCGGCCTCGTGCCCGACGTCGTTACCATCGGTATCGTTCGCGAAGGCTTAGCCAAACCCGAATGTGCCAATGGCTTTATCCTGGATGGATTTCCAAGAACCGAAGAGCAGGCTGTTGCCCTCGACGGCATTTTAACTGATCTGGGCATTAAATTGACCGGTGTGGTTAATATCGTAGTTCCTGACGCTGAGCTTGTAGGCAGGGTTACTGGCAGACGTATCTGCAAGGCCTGCGGCGCTACATATCATGTAGAATACAATCCCAGTAAGGTGGAAGGTATGTGCGATAAATGCGGCGGCGCGTTGTATCAACGTGACGACGATAAAGAAGAAACTGTAAAAAATCGTTTGCAGGCATATCATTCGCAAACGGAACCGTTGATCGAGTACTACAAAAAACAAGGCGTATATCATGAAATCGATGGCCTGCAGGAAATCGGCAAAGTTTACGCTGATGTTAAAGCTAGTCTCGGGGCGCTGAAGTAAGGAGGTAAAACGCTGTGTCCAAACAAGACGTAATTGAAGTTGAAGGCACAATCTTAGAATCCCTACCGAACGCCATGTTCCAAGTTAAATTGGAAAACGGTCATGTGATTCTGGCACACATATCCGGTAAGATACGTATGAACTTCATCAAAATTTTGCCTGGCGATAGGGTTACTGTCGAGCTTACTCCGTACGATTTAAGTCGTGGAAGAATTACTTATCGGTTCAAATAACCAAAGACAGGCAAGAGGAGGTTTAAAATATGAAAGTCAGACCGTCTGTTAAACCAATATGTGAAAAATGCAAAGTCATTAAACGCAAAGGCCATGTAATGGTAATTTGCGAAAACCCGAAACATAAACAAAAACAAGGCTAAGAAGGAGGTGCAGCGTTAATGGCACGTATTGCTGGTGTCGATTTACCTAGAGACAAACGTATTGAATACGCACTGCCGTACATTTATGGCATCGGTCTTACCCTGTCTCGTGAGATCCTGAGCAAAACTGGTATCAATCCTGATACCCGCGTTCGCGATCTGACAGAGGAAGAAGTTGCAAAACTTCGTGAAACTATCGATGGTGATTATAAAGTAGAAGGTGACCTCCGCCGTGAGGAATCCCTCAATATAAAACGCCTGATTGAAATTGGTAGCTATCGCGGCCGCAGACATCGTATGGGCTTGCCCGTTCGTGGTCAAAATACCAAAAACAATGCTCGTACTCGCAAAGGTCCGAAACGTACTATTGCAGGTAAGAAGAAATAATCAGTGAGGGAGGGATAAACGAGTGGCTGGTAAAAAAGTTGTTCGCAACAAAAAGAAAGTAAGTAAAAATATCGAAAGTGGCGTAGCTCATATTCGTTCCACTTTCAATAATACTATCGTTACTATTGCCGATCTGAACGGCAATGTACTCAGCTGGGCATCTGCCGGCGGCTTAGGCTTCCGCGGTTCCCGTAAAAGCACTCCGTTTGCTGCTCAAATGGCTGCTGAAGAAGCAACCAAGGCTGCAATGGAACATGGCTTGAAACAAGTTGAAGTATTCGTTAAAGGCCCCGGCGCTGGTCGTGAAGCAGCTATTCGTGCTCTTCAGGCTGCAGGTCTCGAAGTTAACTCCATTAAAGACGTTACTCCGATTCCTCACAACGGCTGCCGCCCGCCGAAACGCAGAAGAGTTTAATTTATTGGAGGTGTACCCGCTAAATGGCAAGATATACTGAGGCTGTATGCCGTCAATGCCGTCGCGAAGGCGCAAAACTGTTCCTCAAAGGTGACAGATGCTACAGCGACAAATGCGCTTTTGCTGTTCGCTCCTATGCTCCTGGTCAGCATGGTCAAGCACGCAAAAAAGTATCTGAGTACGGTATTCAGTTACGTGAAAAACAAAAAGCACGCCGTATTTACGGTATGTTAGAACGTCAATTCCATAATACCTTCGTTAAAGCCGAAAAACAAAAAGGTATTACAGGTGAAAACCTGCTCGTTCTTCTGGAAAGAAGAATGGACAATGTAGTTTACCGTCTTGGCCTGGCTGATAGCCGCAGCCAAGCTCGTCAACTGGTAACTCATGGTCATATCGCTGTTAACGGCAAACGTCTTGATATCGCTTCCGCTTTAGTAAAAGCCGGCGACGTTATCAGCGTTATGGAAAACAGCCGTGGTAAAGAATACTTCAAAGGTATGGCTGAAACCCTGGCTTCTAAAACTACTCCTGCCTGGCTCGTTCTCGATGCACAAGGCTTGAGCGGTAAAGTTGATCGTTTCCCGACCCGTGAGGAAATCGATGTTCCTATCGAAGAACATCTCATTGTTGAGTTGTACTCTAAATAATTAGTTGAACATCTGCCACCCAACATTAGGCGTATTGTGGTAATACGCACGAGAAGGAGGCTTTCCGCATGATCGAAATAGAAAAACCTAAAATGGTCACCGCTGAGATCAGCGATGACGGCCGTTACGGCAAATTTGTATGGGAACCGTTGGAAAGAGGCTATGGTATTACGCTGGGCAACAGCCTGCGCAGAGTACTGCTTTCTTCCCTGCCTGGTGCTGCAGTTACAGCTGTTAAAATTGACGGCGTGCTGCATGAATTCTCTACAATTCCAGGCGTAAGAGAAGATGTTGCGGATATCATCCTCAACATCAAGGCTCTTTGCCTTAAAGTAAGCAGTGATGAACCGAAAACTTTACGTATCGAATGCAGCGGCGAGCAAGAAGTTACCGCAGCAGACATCCTTGTTGATGCCGACGTAGAGATTTTGAATCCTGATCTGCATATTGCTACCTTGGACAAAGATGCGAAACTTGATATGGAGATTTCCATCGACAAGGGGCTGGGCTATGTTCCTGCTGATAAGAACAAACGCCCGGATCAACCGATTGGTATGATTCCTGTGGATTCCATTTATTCTCCGATCACGAGAGTAAAATTTGGCGTTACCGATACTCGTGTTGGTAATGTTACCAATTATGACAAGCTGACTTTAGAAGTTTGGACTGACGGCAGCGTTGAGCCAGATGAAGCAATCAGCATGGCATCCAGCATCATGATTGATTACCTGAAGTTGTTCCAAACCGGTACCGCTGCTTCCAGCAGTATGGTCACCGTAGTTGGCAGTACTGAGACCGCTCCGGTCGAAGAACCTGTCCAAGCAGGTCCTGGTTCCGTTTCCATTGACGATCTTGATTTGTCCGTACGTTCCAACAACTGCTTGAGACGTGCCGGCATCAATACCGTTGATGAACTGGTTCAAAAGACCGAAGAAGACATGATGAAAGTACGTAACTTAGGTCGTAAATCCCTCGATGAGGTTAAGAAGAAATTAGCCGATTTGGGACTGGCTTTACGCAATAGTGACGAAGAATAAGAAGGGGGTCGGAAACGAATGGCATACAGAAAACTGGGCCGTAATTCCAGCAACCGTAAAGCTTTGTTTCGCAGCATTTTGAGCTCCTTCATCAAACACGAGAGAATTGAAACTACTGTGACTAAAGCTAAGGAAGTCAGCAGCCATGTAGCCAAATTGATTACTTTGGCTAAACAAGGCGACTTGCATGCCCGTCGTCAGGTTCTTGCAGTTCTCGTCGATGAAGAAGCTACCAGAAAGCTTTTTGATGAAATCGCTCCGAAATATGCAGAAAGACAAGGCGGCTTTACTCGTATTTACAGAGTAGGTCCTCGTCGCGGTGACGCTGCTGAAATGGCAATTATCGAGCTTGTTTAAAATAAGCATAAAAAACCGGGAACTTTTGTTCCCGGTTTTTTTATTATTGTTAGCGCGTAATTCTTAATGGGACACAGTTAATTCACAAGTGGCATTAGCGGTACAGGATAAAAAAGTTGTATAATATTTATATAAGAATTATATAGATATGTGAGGAATAATTTATGCGAGTTAATGAAGATAATCCATTGGGCAGCGAAAAAATAGTCAGGCTGCTGCATGACTTTGCTTTGCCCAGCATTATAGCGATGTTAGTAGGAGCTTTATATAATATTGTCGATCAGTTTTTTATAGGGCGCAGTGTAGGTATGTATGGGAATGCGGCGACTAATGTCGCATTGCCGCTGACTACTGTTTGTACGGCACTGGGGCTGCTTTTTGGCGTTGGCGGTGCGTCGAATTTCAATTTGAAAATGGGCGCAGGCAAACGCGAGGAAGCGGCCAAATATATTGGTAATTCCATAACCCTGCTTGTAGGCAGTGGGGTGGCACTGGCAGTGTTTGTTTTAGTGTTTTTAAAACCGCTGATGATTGCTTTTGGCGCAACGGATATAGTTTTAAAATATGCGCTTATTTTTGCCGGGATCAATTGTCTGGGGTTCCCATTTTTGATTTTAGGAACAGGAGGCAGCACACTGGTTCGTGCTGACGGCAGTCCAAAATATTCAATGACCTGTATGCTGACCGGCGCTTTTATCAATCTGATCCTGAATCCGTTATTTGTCTTTGTCATGGGCTGGGGCATTGCCGGCTCAGCCTCTGCTACTGTTATCGGACAGGTTATTTCCGGACTGATGGTGGCAGGCTATCTGCGAAAATTTAAAACAGTGCCGCTTGGTAAAAGTGATTTGCTGTTGACATGGCAGCGTTCTAAAATGATATCGGCATTGGGAGCTGCCAGCTGTTTTAATCAATTTGCAATTATGGTCGTGCAGATAACCCTGAATAATACACTGACTCATTATGGTGCAGATTCGATATACGGCAGTGAGATACCTTTGGCCTGTTCAGGGATCATCACCAAGGTAAATATGATCTATTTCTCGATCATCATTGGCTTGTCACAGGGTTTGCAGCCGATAGTCAGCTTTAACTACGGTGCCAAAAAATACGGACGCGTCATCGAAGCTTACCGTTTGACATTGCTGATAGGAACAGTAGTGTCTGTGATTGCTTTTGCCTGTTTCCAGCTTTTCCCGCGGCAGATCATTGGTTTTTTCGGCGAAGGTTCAGAAGCTTATTATCAGTTTGCGGAGGAATATTTCCGCATTTATCTGTTTTTCACCTTTTTAGATTGTATCCAGCCGATTTCTTCTAATTTCTTTACCTCTATCGGCAAAGCGACTAAAGGCATTATCCTTTCTTTGACCAGGCAGATTATTTTTCTGCTGCCGCTGATCGTCATTCTGCCATTGTTCTGGGGTATCAACGGCGTTATGTACGCAGGTATGACGGCTGATTTTGCGGCTGCTGTTCTGGCCACCTATTTAGGCTGGCGGGAGGTGCGGTTGATGCGCAGCTGGATGCAGGCTGGGAAACAGTAAGAACTTTGTCAGAAAGCAGGAGGGTTTGAGATGAAAAACAATGAGTTGAAGATCAAAATGTATGCATTTACTGTGGATTGCACAGATCCTTACGCCTTAGCTAAATTCTATGCGGAACTGCTTACCTGGGAAATACCTTTTTATGACGAGAACTGGGCCTGTATAGGCGCTCCCGGAACTGCTCAGGGTGCCTATCCGGGAATACTTTTTCAACGTAACCCGGAATATCGCCCGCCCGTATGGCCTGAGGAAGCAGGAGCTCAGCAGCAGATGGCACATTTGGACTTTGCCGTTAATGATTTAGACGCGGCAGTTCAACATGCAATCGGCTGCGGAGCAGTAATGGCAGCCAAACAGTTTTCTGAAGACTGGCGTGTGATGCTTGACCCCGAGGGACATCCTTTTTGCCTGTGCCAGATGCAGGCTGTTTTTGAAAGTGATAAATTTGCGTTGTTATAGAAGGGCAGGAGTCTGGTAAAGGCTGCTTTCATTTCGCGTGACAATACTTTTACAGGTGGCACATTCCACAGATGCTGTAATGATGAATAATATATAATATATGCAGAAGCTGAAAAATAAGATCCGGAAATTTTCCGGGTCTTATTTTTGTAAAGTTAACCGAGTGTGCTGGAGGCGGTTGACGTACCTGGGCTGGAATAATATAATATAAAGGTACTGAATTAAGCGGAGGTTTGCCATGCAAACTATAATTGAAGTAAAAAATTTAACGCATATCTATACAGACAGTGAAAATAAAGAAATAAAAGCCCTGGATGGTATCAATTTAGAAATCAGACAGGGTGAATTTGTTGCCGTGATCGGTGCCAATGGCAGTGGTAAAAGTACTTTGGCGCGTCATTTCAACGCTCTGCAGCGCCCCAGTGAGGGTGCATGCCTGATCGAGGGAATGGATACTACGGTAGAAGAAAATCTTTGGAATATTCGCCAGCATGTAGGGATGGTGTTTCAAAATCCTGATAATCAGATCGTGGCGGCAATTGTTGAGGAAGACGTTGCTTTTGGGCCGGAAAATATCGGTGTGCCGACTGCTGAAATAAGAACCAGAGTCGACGCGGCGCTGGCGGCGGTAGGCATGAGCGATTATGCCCGGCATGCGCCGCATCTGCTTTCCGGTGGACAGAAACAGCGTGTGGCGATTGCAGGTGTTTTGGCATTGGAACCCAAATGCATTGTTTTGGACGAGCCGACGGCAATGCTCGATCCTCAGGGCCGCAAAGAAATAGTAACTACCGTCAAAAAATTGAACCGGGAAAAAGGTATTACGGTAGTTTATATAACTCATTACATGGAAGAAGCGCTGCAGGCTGACAGGATCATCGTGATGGGTGAAGGCAAGATCCAAATGCAGGGAACGCCGAAAGAGGTGTTCGGCCATGTGCGTGAATTATATGCTTTAGGACTGGAGGCCCCCCTGGCGGCGAAAGTTGCCGATGATTTGCGGCAAAGCGGACTGGATTTACAGCAGGGGATTATTACAAATGAGGAGTTGGCTGAAAGCATATGCCGATAACATTAGAAAACGTTGAATTTACATATATGGCTAAAACACCTTATGAACGCAAGGCCTTGCAGGGTGTTTCGCTGACAGTGGACAAAGGTGAGTTTGTTGCTGTGATCGGGCATACCGGCAGTGGAAAATCGACTTTAGTTCAGCACCTGAACGGTCTTTTAAAGCCGTCAGCAGGTAAAGTAACTATTGACGGACTGGATATCAGCGGCAAAGGAGAAGCCGTAAAAAAAGCCAGGCATCAGGTAGGCATGGTTTTTCAATATCCTGAGCATCAGATTTTTGCGGAAACTGTTTTTGAAGATATTGCTTTCGGCCCGCGCAATAAGGGCATGCAGGAGGACGAGGTCGAGCGGCAGGTCCAAGACGCGATGAAATTTGTCGGACTGGACTTTGAAACCTTTGCCAGCCGTTCACCGTTTCAGCTTTCCGGCGGGCAGATGCGCCGTGTGGCGATTGCCGGTGTCATAGCAATGGATCCTGATTATCTGATTTTGGACGAACCGTCTGCCGGCCTTGATCCGCGTTCGCGTGATGCAGTTTTTGCAGAGATCATGACTTTATATAAAAAACGCCGGATGGCGGTGATTTTAGTTACACACAGCATGGAAGAAGCAGCCCGTTACAGTAATCGGCTGCTGGTAATTTCCGGCGGGAAGGTCATTTTGGACGGAACGCCAGCAGAGATATATCAGAACCATAAGAAAGAACTTTTGGCGGTAAGTATGGATGTGCCGCAGCTTTTTAAACTCAGTGATGAACTGCGCGCACGCGGTATGGAAATCCAGGCGGATACCATGACTGCGGAAGCACTGGAAGCGCAGATCAAAACAGCAAAGGGGTTGGAATAAATGCTGACTGATATTGCGCTTGGACAATATTACCCGGGAAATTCCCTGATCCATAGATTAGACCCAAGAACAAAGATCCTGGTAACATTATTTTTTATCATAGCGATCTTTTTGGCAGCGGGAGCTGTATCCTATGGGATTCTGTGGGGCTTTGTATTCCTGATCATTCTGTTATCGCGTTTACCGCTGCTGCTGGTTTTAAAATCAATAAAGCCGCTGTGGATCATCATTGTTCTGACAATGGCGATCCATATGTTTACAGGGCAGGGTGAAAATATTATTTTTTCCTGGAAGTTTTTTAAGGTGACGCAGGAAGGCTTGGAAATGGGCCTGAAAATGTCGATGCGTCTGATCCTGCTGCTGCTGATCTCGTCGATCCTGACCTTTACCACGTCTCCGATAGTGCTGACTGACGGGATCGAAGCTTTGCTGCGGCCTTTTAAACGTTTGGGCGTACCGGCGCACGAGCTGGCTATGATGATGACGATCGCCTTACGTTTTATTCCTACGCTGCTTGAGGAAACAGACCGGATCATGAAGGCTCAGACTGCACGTGGAGCTGATTTTTCCAGCGGTAACCTGATGCAGCGCGCTAAAAATATGCTGCCGCTTTTGATCCCGCTTTTTATTAGTGCGTTCAGGCGTGCTGATGACCTGGCGGTGGCAATGGAGGCACGTTGTTACCGGGGCGGGGAAGGCCGGACCCGCATGCATGAGCTGATGTATTATGGCCGGGACTATGCGGCGCTGACAACGGTGTTTATTTTGATCGGCCTGATGGCGTTTATTCGTTGGGGGAACGCGTTATGCGTACTCTGAAACTGACTTTTGCTTACGACGGTACCAATTATCATGGCTTTCAGAAGCAGGCTAATGCCCTTACAGTGCAGCAGGTGATCGAGGAGAAGCTTTCCTTCCTCTGCGGTGAAAAAATCGTTACAGCCGGTTCTGGACGTACTGATACCGGTGTGCATGCACGAGGCCAGGTCGTGTCGCTGACAACAAGCGGGACAATTCCTCTGGATAATCTGCTGAAAGCCTGCGCCAGCATCCTGCCGAAGGATATCGTACTTTGGCAGGCTGAGGAAGCAAAGGCGGACTTTCATGCCAGATACAGTGCCTGCTGGAAACGGTACAGCTACAGGATCATGCAGAACGGATACGATGACCCTTTTCTGCGCAATTATGTCTGGCAGATGCGTGAACGGCTGCAGCTTGAGCAGATGCAGGCCGCGGCACAGCAGCTGCTGGGAACGCATGATTTTTCTTTTTTCCGTTCGGCCGGCAGTGTGCCAGGCTCGCCCGTAAAAACTGTTTACCGTGCCGAATGGCTGCCGCAAGGTCAGAGCGGTTTGGAATTCTGCATTGAAGGCGACGGCTTTTTATATCATATGGTGCGCAATATCGTCTGGAGTCTGGTAGAAGTCGGCAGAGGCCTTAAAAGCATCGAAACGTTTACAAGCGAGTTTGCGGACGGAAAGCGGCATTTTAAGGCTGCGCCGGCACCGCCGCAGGGTCTTTATTTAGATTATGTTGGTTATACGCCGCATACTCGGGCGGATATTGAAAAAATCAGAAAATAATCCTGATTTTACTTGACAAAAAATGTCAAGATGGTTACAATATACATACGTGATTTTACGCCTATCTCCACTAGCCCCGGAGAGAAACGATAAAATTACATCGAACAGGAAATACTTTAGGGAGGGACATAAGGATGAAATCTTTTATGGCTAATCCGTCCAATATCGAACGTAAATGGTTCGTTGTTGACGCAGCTGATAAAACTCTTGGCCGCATGGCAGCCGAAGTTGCAAAAATCCTTCGTGGCAAACACAAACCGACTTTTACTCCGCATATGGATACTGGAGATCATGTAATCATCATCAATGCTGACAAAGTAGTTTTGACCGGTAAAAAACTGGTGCAAAAAGTTTACTTCCGTCATTCCGGTTACCTCGGCGGCGACAGCTACACTAAAGCTGGCGATATGCTCGCTAAGAACCCGGTAAGAATGGTAGAGCTCGCAGTTAAAGGCATGATTCCTAAAAATCGCCTGGGCAGCCAGATCTACACTAAACTGCACGTATATGCTGGTCCTGAACACCCGCATGCAGCTCAAAAACCTGAAGCTTTAGAAATCAACGTAAGATAATCCGGAGGAGGAAACGTAAATGGCAGTAGTTACTTATAGTGCGACTGGTCGTCGCAAATCTTCAGTTGCTCGCGTTCGCCTGGTTCCGGGTGAAGGTAAAATCGTTATTAACGGCCGTGAGCTGACCAACTATTTTGGTCTGAAAACTTTGGAACTCATCGTTAACCAACCGCTTGAAATCACCGAAACCAAAGGCAAATACGATGTACTCGTAAATGTTATTGGCGGCGGCATTTCCGGTCAGGCAGGCGCGATCCGTCATGGTATCGCCCGTGCTTTGCTCGACGTTGACGCTGAATATCGTCCGGCTTTGAAAAAAGCTGGCTTCCTGACTCGCGATCCGCGCGAAAAAGAACGTCGTAAATACGGTCTTAAAAAAGCGCGTAAAGCAAGCCAGTTCTCCAAGCGTTAATCATTTGGAACAAACGTTCAAAACCCGCACAATTTGTGCGGGTTTTCTTTTTTCCAGAAAATATTGAAAAGCTTACTTAAAATCGGTGAAAACAGGCTTTAAAAATGAATGCTACTGTTAGAAACCACAGTAAAATTATGCTTTTTGCTTGCTTTATGTAATTATTTTTAATTGGAAGCCGCTACAGGTCCATATATTTTCTCTTGACAAGTATCTGACAAGTAAGTATAATAACTCTTAACAATTCAAAATTTTTCACCTCAAAGACTGTGAAGGGAATAAGATAAAACTGGCAGGCCTCAGAGAGTCGACGGTTGGTGCAAGTCGATGGCAAAAGTTTTATGGATAGCTCATCCCGGAGTTGTCTGCTCGATATGTAGAGCAGGACGTGTGGCAGCGTTAAGAGCCTGGGCCTTGTTGGAGGCTGATCGAGGGCTGCTGGGCAGCTGAATTAGGGTGGTACCGCGTGGAATAGTTCCTCGCCCCTATGCATTATCGTAGGGAGCGGGGATTTTTTATTACCGCTTCCGAAGTTAGGCCAGTGGGCCTTGATAAACAGAATGGAGGCAAATATTCATGAAACAGGCAAGCAAACAGTATATTCCTTTTCAACCGATCCAGTGGCCAAACCGCCAATGGCCTAATAAAACCATCACCAAAGCGCCGATCTGGTGCAGTGTTGACTTGCGCGACGGTAATCAGGCTTTGGTGACGCCGATGCAGCTGGAAGAAAAGCTGCTGATGTTCAAGACCCTGGTCGATATTGGCTTTAAAGAAATCGAAGTTGGGTTTCCGTCAGCGTCTGAAACCGAATATGAGATTTTGCGTACTTTGATCGAAGGCAATCATATTCCCGATGACGTAACGATCCAGGTACTGGTGCAGGCCCGCCCCGAGTTGATCAAAAAAACTTTTGAAGCAGTCAAAGGCGCGAAGAATGTGATCGTACATTTTTATAACTCTACGTCTACTTTACAGCGCAAAGTAGTATTTAAAGAAGATATGCCAGGCATTATCAAGATCGCTGTGGAAGGCGCCAAGCTTATCCGCCAGCTGACTGAGGAAGAGATCGCCAGCAGCGGCATGAATATCCGCTATGAATATTCTCCCGAAAGCTTTACTGGTACAGAGATCGATTTTGCTATTGAAATCTGCGAGGCGGTAATGGAGACCCTGGGGGCAACAAAAGCTAACCCGATCATTCTGAACCTGCCTTCAACTGTCGAGATGTCGACGCCAAATACATATGCTGATCAGATCGAATATTTCTGCACGAAGATGCACAACAGAGAAGCTGCTATTATTAGTATCCATCCGCATAATGACCGCGGTACAGGGGTTGCAGCGGCTGAACTGGCCTTGCTGGGCGGTGCGGATCGCATTGAAGGCACCTTGTTTGGCAATGGTGAGCGTACAGGTAATCTGGATATCGTGACGGTGGCTTTGAATATGTATACTCAGGGCGTTGATCCGGAACTTGATTTCTCCAATATTTTAACGATCAAAAAGATTTATGAAGCCTGCACCAAGATGAAGGTGCCTGAACGGCAGCCGTATGCAGGTGAACTGGCCTTTACCGCTTTTTCCGGTTCGCATCAGGACGCTATCCGCAAGGGTTACGAGTATATGGCCGACAGCGATACGCCGTATTGGGAGGTTCCGTATCTGCCGATCAATCCTGCCGATCTGAGCCGCGAGTACGAACCGGTTATCCGTATCAACAGCCAGTCTGGTAAGGGCGGCGCTGCTTTTGTGCTGCAGCATGCCGTTGGTTACAGGCTGCCGAAAGAAATGCATCCCGAGTTCGGCAATATCGTGAAGGCAGCTTCCGATGCTTTTGGCGACGAGTTGAAGGAAGAACAGATCGTTGATTTGTTCAATCGTGAATATGTTGCATTTGACGGCAGGTATAAACTGGCCTGGCATCGTTTTATTGAGCAGCGTGAATTGGACGGTACTACGCATACCCGTTTTGAGGGCGGAATTGATGTCTGCGGTGAACTGAAGAATGTTGTCGGCGTCGGTAACGGCCCAATCGACTCCTTCTTCCAGGCGTTGTCGGTTATCGGCGTAGTGGGGTATGAATTCGTCAATTATCATGAACACGCTATTTCCCGCGGTTCTGACGCTAAAGGTATCTGTTATATCGAATTGAAGGTGCCGGGCAACGGACACATTTTCGGTGTTGGTATCGACAGCAATATCAACGTAGCGGCACTTTTAGGCATTCTCTGCGCTATCAACAGGGCTGAAAAATAAAAAAAGATGAACGGTTATTAAAACTAAAGGCCTCTGCTTTGAAAAAGCAGAGGCCTTTGGTTTTTAGGGTATTGTGAATAGTAAAGCTTAAACAAGTTTATAGTTTTTCAAAACACTGTGCTGAACTGCTTTGTACAGGAACACAGCTAAAATAACTGAGGGAACAGCGCTGACTGCCATGGAAACGGCACAGTTGATTGCTGACAGCCAGGCGATCTGATGCGGAAGCCCCAGAATAAAAAACTTGAAGCCGTAGCGGATCAGTGGTTCAGTGATAACGTTGACCAGGCAGCCGCCGATAGCGGCGACAGTTACGATTTTAGTTGCTTTTTTGTCATCTGCTGCCGTTAAGTCAAAAACTTTATAGGCAATAAAAGCTACGGCAAAGCCCAGCAGAAATTTAGCTAAAAAAGTCGGCGGCGCCGAGGTGGTATAGCCGGCTAAAATATCTGCCAGCGAGAGACCTACCGCTCCTGTAAGCGCTCCGTATCTGGCGCCAAGCACTAAGGCGGCAAGGATGATAAAGGCGTGGCCGATGTAAATCTTGCCTGTCATACCACCGCCCATGGGGATCTCGATCCGTAAATAAGTAAAACAAACAAAAGCTAAAGCTGCAAACATACCTGCCAGCGTCAGCCTGGTAATATTGTCGTTACGCATAAAAACACCTTCTTCAATTAAATCTACAAGACATAGTATAAAACAAAACTGGTTTGCGTAAAATAGACAGAATTGTAAAAAGAAAGCAGGACAGTTTTAAAAAGCCGCTAAATACAGCAGTATTGCGTCAGGCTGAAAAATAATTCACAAAGGTTTTGCAGAAGAAGTTATATGAATAACGACTCATATGTTATAATAAACTAAGGTAAGGAAATCCAGAGTCTGCCGCGAAAATAACTTAAGATATTCCCTTAGGTAGTGTCATTAGTTGACAAAGCCCAGGCGGGTTGTTAAGATTGAGTTAGAAAACAGGCAGGGTCAGCTTTCGCTAACCTTATCATTATCGCATAATTACCGCGGCCTGCCCTGGCTGGCGGTACTGAAGTGAAACCCGAATGGAGGCATAAATTATGGAAAAAGTAAGTATGTATATTATTGGTATGTCGTGTGCAGGTTGTGTTGCTGGTGTAAAAATGGCATTGGAGGATGTACGGGGCGTAAAACACGCAGCAGTAGACCTGGAGCAGTGCATGGCAGTTGTAGAATATGAAGCCCCGGCTACGGTGGAGCAGTTGGAAAATGCAGTTAAAGAAGCTGGTTTCACTGTTGAAAAATAAAGCTTATGAAAACAGTAACTATTAAAATTTCGGGCATGCATTGCGCGGCCTGTTCTAATGGTGTGGAGCGGTCGCTGAAAAAAGTGGCCGGCGTCGACAGGGCGGAGGTCAATCTGGCGACTCAATCGGCTTTGGTGCGTTATGACGAGAATCAGGCTACAATGGAGCAGCTGGAAGAGGCTGTGACTAGAATGAGTTTTGGTGTGGTCCATGACGCGCCCGGCGAAGAATCTACAGCTGAACAGAGGGCGGAGCAGGATGCTCTGGATCTAAAGAAGCGTTTAAAAGTGGCGGCGTTCTTTTTTGTGCCGCTGTTATATTTGGCGATGGCGCCCATGGTTCCCGGCAGATTTTTACCGGTGCCGATCGATCCTGATCAGATGGGCGATGTTTATGCTTTTGTACAGCTGCTGTTGACGCTGCCGATCTTGTATGCCGGCGGACCGTTTTTTAAAAACGGGATCATCAGCTTAAAAAATGGCGTACCGTCGATGGATACGCTGGTCGCACTGGGTACGGGGGCAGCTTTTATTTACAGCAGCTATTCGACCTATGAAGTGCTGGCGAAAATCAATCCGCATGCTGTACACAATCTTTATTTTGAGTCGGCAGGCGCTATTTTGACCTTTATTCTGTGCGGCAAGTTTTTGGAGCTGCGTGCAAAAGGCGAGGCAGGTCATGCTATCAGCAGTCTGCTGAACCTGGCGCCGAAGACGGGCTTTATCTGGAAGGACGGCGAAGAGGTAGAGATACCGCGTGAAGCCATCCTGACAGGCGATATTGTTATTGTCCATCCCGGCAATCAGGTGCCTGTAGACGGTGTGATCACAGAGGGACATGCCAGTATTGACGAGTCGATGCTGACCGGTGAAAGTATGCCGGTAGGAAAAACTGTCGGTGAAAATGTTTTTGCGGCGACAGTTGTTACAGACGGCTATCTGCGTTTTAAAGCGGAGAAGGTCGGCAGGGAAACGATGCTGTCGCAGATCATGCAGATGGTGGAAGCAGCGCAGGGCTCAAAAGCCCCGATCGCTAAAACTGCTGATCAGATAGCGGCTGTGTTTGTGCCGGTAGTATTGGTGATAGCGTTAGTTGCCGGTTTGAGCTGGTGGTTTGCCGGTACAGGCAGCAAGTTTGCCATGCAGGTTTTTGTAGCCGTGCTTGTTATTGCCTGTCCCTGTGCTTTGGGACTGGCAACACCGGCGGCGATCATGGTAGCTGTGGGCAAGGGCGCTGAAAAAGGTGTGTTGTTCAAAAATGCCGAAGCCCTGGAAACAGCGCATAACGTCACAATGGCTGTTTTTGATAAAACCGGTACGATCACTAAGGGTAAACCGATCGTAACCGATGTTATCGGCTGGAACGGAGCCAAAGAGGACGCCATAACGAGACTGGCGGCGGCGATCGAGCAGGGTTCGGCCCATCCGCTGGCAGTAGCGATCAAAGAACGGGCAGCAGGTATGGAGCTGCCGACCTGCAGCGATTTCAGGACTACGGTAGGCGGCGGTATTGCCGCCCGTTGTGAAAATACCAATGTACGTCTGGGCAATTTGTCCTTTGTGCAGCCGGTGGCTATAATTCCTCCGAAGGCCATAGAACTGGGCGAGCAGCTGTCGGCAGTGGGCAAAACGATCGTTTATTTGACCATCGGCCGCAATTTATGCGGGATCTTTGCTATTGCTGATACCTTGAAGGAAGAAACTCAGGAAGCGATGCAGAAGCTGCATGAGCTGAATATCCGCACCGTGATCCTGACCGGTGATAATAAACGGGCTGCCGCTTATATTGCTCAGCAGGCCGGTGTTGATGAGGTGGTAGCCGAGCTGCTGCCGGGGCATAAGGCCGAGCTGATCAAAAGCTTCCAGCAGGGCGGTGAGATCGTCGCTATGGTAGGCGACGGTATCAACGATGCACCTGCTCTGGCACAGGCTGACCTGGGGATCGCTGTTGGCGGCGGTACTGACGTAGCTATCGAGTCGGCGCAGGTCGTGCTGGTCAACGGCGATATTCGCAACATCAGTACCACGCTGCGGTTGAGTAAGGCGACGATCCGCAATGTCAAAGAAAACCTGTTCTGGGCCTTTGGCTACAACATTATTGGTATTCCTGTCGCAGCAGGTGTGCTGCATATTTTCGGCGGTCCGCTGCTTGATCCGATGATTGCCGCGGCAGCCATGTCGCTGAGCTCGGTTTCGGTTGTCAGCAATGCTTTGCGATTGAAGCGTTTTAAGTAAGCTAAATAAATTTGCAGTAATCAAGTGAATATTGATACATATTTTGCGGATATTTTCCTGCGAAATATGCGAAAATGGACCTGAGTCCCACTTACATTTTTTGTAAGTGGGACTTTTTTTTATGCCTGTCAGAGTAAGGAAAATATCAGAAAAAGTAGTTTTAAAAATTATATATACCAAAGATAGATTTTTTTTGTAACTAAAAATTCGCAAAACATTAAAATAATGAATTATTTTTAATAAAAATCCGCCATAGTGGATAAAAATGATAGTAATGTAAAGGTAAGGAGGTGAAGAAAATGGAGCTGGATGATGAAAAAATAAGCTTCTCCAAGAAGGTCGTTGGTGCGGTGACCTGGCTGTATGTCGGCATCATAGTATTTTCGGCTGGTACTTGGTTACTATACAGGGAAATTCCTGACGCACTGATCGATTATGTTGATGGTCCGTTTTCGATCATTATCAGCGGGTATTTTGCCAAAGCCGGTATGGAAAATTTTTTGAAGCTGCGCGGAGGAGCTAAAGAAAAGGGCACCTAGAAAGGGGGAACTGGTTTATGATCTGTTATTATCTGTTTCCAGGTTCGCACTGAGAAACGTATGACGCAAAAGCACTTATCTAAATTATCCGGGGTCAGTACCAGTATGATCAGTGCGATCGAGTTAGGCGAGCGGCATCCGACAGTACCGGTTCTTGACGCGTTGGCCAGAGCGCTGCAGGTCAAGGTCACCGATCTTTACAGCCGCAAATTTTGATTATGAGGAGGAGCCGTGATGGCGAAGAAGCAATACTTTGAGAATTTGTTGGGAGCGATGCAGGAGTCGATTTTAAAAGCGCACAGCATGATCGAAAATCAGCATTTGAATGTGATGAAGCGTTATTTTGACGAATCGCAGAAACCGCTGACTTTTGATATCCAATATCCGCGGATCAATCCCGACACAGGCGAACTGGAATATGTGCTGGTGCAGGTGCCTAAAATTGCGCTGGTACCGATGAATTCGCTGAAGCTGAAGGAAATGAAGCTGAAATTTAAGGTGAAGCTGAGCAGTTGGGATGATGGTAAGAATAATGACAGCGGTTTGCTGGCGAATATTTTGTCCTCCAATAAGACAGATACCGACAATTTTGTCGATGTAGAATTGCTGTTTGAGTCTAACGATCCTCCCGAAGCAGTAATGAAGATCAATGATCAGATGGTGAAGATACTTCCCTGATAAATTACAAACAGAAAGGATGTAATAATTATGGCATTAGTAAAAATGGCAGAAGAATTTGGCGGTTTGCCGATGGAGTCTTTGATCGGCGGTCCGCTGCAGGCAGCCTGTGATGCACAGACCATGCTGGCTGGCGCGACGGCGCGTTTTATTGAAGATGTTGGCCTTGTCAAGGAGGGCGACAAACAGGTCGTGCGTACTGTTGGTTTCAGTTTTACCCGCAGCGCCAATGGCGATGACGGCAATGGCCCGGCTTCTGAAAAAGTGGAGATGAATATTCCACTTCTGGCTATGGTCAAGGTGCCGGCACTTTCGATCGAACTGGTGGATATTACCTTCGATATGGAAGTAAAATCTTCGGAAACGCAATCGGAGATCGATGACAAAAAAGGCGAACTGGAAGCAGAAATGGGCTTGAAGGTAGGTCCGTTCAGTATGACGGCTAAGGTCAAGGGTTCTATTTCCAGTCATAAGGAAAACACCCGTAAGAGCGATAATTCTGCTAAATATCATGTGCAGGTACGCGCTACTCAGGGCGAGATGCCTGAAGGCCTGTCCCGTGTTCTGGACATCCTCAATACGGCGATCAATCCTACCAGTATTGAAAAAGTACCGGCAGCCAAAGGCGAAGGTCAGGGTAATACAACTACAGGCGATGCGGCTTAAAAACAGGTAAAGGCAGGGAACTATGATGACGAAACCATTTGATGTAAGTGCGGTAGGCTATGTAAAACGTGTTGTTATCGGTAATACCGATCCTGAAAAAACTGTCAGCGAAGCAGAGCTGGAAAAGCAGCGGCAGTTTTTGAACCGCTGCCTGAGCGATTCTCCGCGCGGCCGGATCATTGGGCAGGAAAAGAACTTCTATTTACTGAATATCGGCGAGCATCAAGTGGTGCTGCAATACATAGTTTACCATGTGGGCTTTGCCAGAAAGCCGGTATGGCTTGAAGAACAGTAAACTAAAAAGCCGCCTGTCACGGGCGGCTTTTTGCAAAGGAGGGAAAGATAACGTGGAAATAAACAATAAGATCAATCTTGGCTTCAGCGGCGGCGGGTTCAGAGCTACCTTTTACTGTCTGGGCGCTTACCGCAGGTTAGTCGAACTGGGGCTGGCAAGGCATGTCAACGAAATAACGTCCGTGTCAGGCGGCAGTATCGCGGCAGGGGCAATCATCAGTGCTTTGGCAGAGGGAGAATTCAGCAGCCTGTTTGATTTTGACCGGCGGGTAACAACGAAGCTGATCCATTTGGGACAGTGCAATTTCCGCAGGCGGATCATGACTAAAGCATCCTGGTTCTCTTATCTGCTGCCGTATCTGCCCAAGCTGCAGCAGCTGGCTGCCGCGGCGGCTTTAAGACCGCAAATGAGCAAAGCTTTTCCGCAGGTGCTGGACGAGGAGCTGTTTGACAGCAGAAAAATGTCTCAGGCAGCGGCGCCGACAGAGTGGAGCTGCAATGCGACCTGCATCAATACCCTGAAAAGATTCAGATTTAAAAGCAGCGATATTTATGGGCATTTGCTGGGGCGCAGCAGCGATATAGGTGATATTCCCATCGCTTTTGCCGTAGCGGCATCGGCTGCTTATCCAGTAGGCTTTGCACCGTTGGAGCTGGATGTTGAGGAAAGGGAATTTAAAGACTTTTACGGTACGGGGACACAGAAACCGGAAAATCCAGCCCGGCTCTATCTGACTGATGGCGGTGTTTATGATAACCTGGGCAGCGAAAGCATGCTGAAATCGCCGATCCCTTTGCTGATGCTGGATGCTTCCGGTGAGAGTAAGCCTTTGTGGGATAATTCGCAGATGAGCAAGCTGGAGCTGGCCAACCGGACATTGGCGGTAGGACTGGATCAGGTCGTATATCTGCGCCGGCGCTTGCTTTTTGAAGTAAAGCAGCATCAGCAGCTTATTTTGGGGCGTGGGCTAGGACGGATCATAGAATATTGGCGCGAGCATGGAGCCAGAGGCCTGGAAATGGAAACGCTGCTGCGGGTGGAGGAGCTTTGCGCTGCGCTGAGAACTGATATGGACGGTTTTCATGATGTCGAGATAGAGTATCTGATGTGGCTGGGAGCGGTGAAGCTTGATTATGCTTTGAGACGGCTGCTGCCGGATAATGAGCTGCTGCAGCAAAGCAAGATGCCGGAGCTGCCTGATTATGATGCCGGTTTTGCAACAGTGATATTGGAACGCGGCAGTAAAATGAGTATTTTTAAACCACTGCATCGCGATCTGCATTTAAATTAAGGAGAAAAACTGATGAAGAAAAGTTCATTTTTAGTGATATTTTTAGTCGCACTGCTTCTGGGAGCAGGCTTTGCTACTAAAGACAGCGAACTGGTGAAAGTTTATGTGCCGGTTTTGCTGGGACAGCTGCAGGCAGGTGAGACTGCGACGGAGCCTGTGCTTGTTTCAGAAGCGCCAAAGGCAGATGCTAAAGTTCAGGCAGCTGCGAAAGCTGATGCTGATATTCTTGCCATTACCGCATTGGATGTTGGGCAGGGTGACAGTATCCTGCTGCAAATGCAGGGCAAGAATATATTGATCGACAGCGGTGACCGCGGTGAGGCGGCCAGACTGCTGACCAAGCTGGAAGAAAACCATGTCGAGCAGATCGATATGCTGGTAGCTACGCATCCGCATGCCGACCATATCGGGGGAATGAAAGCGGTGCTGAACCGGTTCCCGGTCAAGCAGGTTTATGACAGCGGGCAAAACTATAAAACTAAAATGTATAACGACTTTCGCCTGCAGATAGAAAAGGAAAAAATTCCGTTCGAAGTGTTGCGGAGAGGGCAGGAAGTGCCAATCAATGAAATGGTGAAGCTGAAGGTGCTGAGCCCGCAGACCTTGTATAAAGGTACGGCTTCGGATGCTAATAACAACAGTCTGGTGCTGCGGTTGGAGTACAGGGATTTTTCGATGCTGCTGACAGGGGATATCCAGGCCGAGGTGGAACGCGAGCTGCTGCAAACTGACCCCGCAGCGCTGCCGGCACAGGTTTTAAAGGTAGCGCATCATGGCAGTAAAACATCATCGATCAATGAATTTTTAGCCGCTGTCAAGCCGAAAATCGCTATCATCAGCAGCGGTGAAGGTAATAAATATAAGCACCCCAGCCCTGAGGTCGTACAAAGGCTGCATGATCTGCAGGCCGATGTCTTCAATACAGCGCTATGTGGCGACATCATTATTAAAAGCAACGGCAAAACCTGCGATATAACTGTCGAAAAATTTTATGATGAACAGCAGGCGCAGGCAGCCTGAAGGGGAGGTATAAAAAATGCGTGAAATAACACAGCAGGAACTGGCGACGCTGGCCGAGCAGGCTAAAGGAGCGATCAGAAGGATATATTTACACTGGACAGCGGGGCACTATGACAATACTTATGACGACTATCATCTGAACATTACCGGCGACGGAAGGCTGTGGAGCAGCTGCAGAGAGCTGACGGAGTATAAGGAACATACCTGGCACCGTAACAGCGGCGCTGTAGCTGTAAGTATCTGCTGCTGTGCCGACGCTGTGGCTTACGCTGACGGCAGTGTGGACTTTGGCAGTGTGCCGCCTACGCAGCAGCAGTTAGAAACATTGGCACGGGTAGTAGCTGTTTTGTGCCGGGGACTTGGTATGCTGATCGATGACAATAATGTTATGACCCATGCTGAGGCTGCTGATCTTGACGATTACGGTCCGGCAACGACCTTTGAAAGATGGGATCTGTGGAAGCTGGCAGACAGCGACGGTGTGTTATGCGATGGCGGCGAACTGATCCGCAGTAGAGCAAAAGCCTATTGCCAGTGGTAATAAAAAAGCAGTAACGCTGTTAAACTGGCGTTACTGCTTTAAGTTTTTTTATTTAGTTTTTGTTTTAACAGGCAGCTGCGTCAAAAGTTCAATGGTAGAACCGTCGGCAAAGGTCAGACTGCTTAAAGAAGCTTTCCAGGTCACTTTGCTGAAATCGCTGTTCATGACCTTGGCATCGTCAGTCAGGAAGGGATTCAGTTCCCAGTTGAATTGATAAGCTTGCGTCTGTGCAGCGGCCAGTTTTTTGCTGCTGGCAAAATTACCGCTGTAAAATAATTCGTTATCGGCATTGTAAAGCTCCAGGACGCCGGTGAAATACTGCAGCTCTTTGGCTGCGTTGTTTGTCAGCTGAAGGTCAGCCTGCAGCAGGCGGATCACGCCGGAATACGGCGCCGAGGTGATAAAAATTTTCTGCGGCGTAACAGTAATAGCGTCGTCGATATGCTTTTGCACAGGTTTGTTAAGCTCGGCCAGCTTGTTTTGGAAGGCCTGGTCGCGTTCGCTGATCAGGGTTTGCAGATTGTTGATCCTGGTGATCTGCCAGGTGCCGTCAGCAAGCTGCCGCATATCAAGCTCGACTAAAAAATGCTTGTCTAATTCGCTGTCAAAAACTTTAATAGTTACAACAGCGGTGCTGCCGTTTTTCTGTACCTGCTCTACGCCCTGATACTGCATGGAATTGACGCCGGTCTTGTTTTTCAGGCTGTTGACGATGTCAGTGCCGTTATTTTGCAGCATCGGCGAGTCGGCATCGTTGGGATCGGCCTCAGCCATAGTACCGCTGTTGACGTATTGTCTGGTCTGATCGACCAGGATCGGTACGGCAATACCTTTGATATTCTGCACCAGCGCCGATAGAAGCGGGCTTGAAAGACGCTCGCTGCCAAAAGAGGCAGCAACGACGTCGTCGTAAGCGCTGCTGTAAAGTGTTTCCATATCGACATGCTTTTCAAAGTCTGTAAAATCATGCTTCTGCACCGCCGTGCCAATAAGGCCCAGCGAATACTGCGGCGTTTTGACCCAATAGGCAAAGTACCAGATCAATGTTGCTGCAGCCGCCAAAACAACGGCGAGCAGTAAATATTTAAATTTTTTCGTCTGCATAAATCTATCCCCTCAAGTGGTATTTAAATAGCTGTAATGCTTATTATACTACGACTTCGGCAGGATGCAACTTTTTTAGAAAACAATATAAATAAATTTTATTTCAAAACTAAAACAGCAATAAAAAAGCTCAGGCGTAGGAAAATCAGCTTTATTTATCACAAAAGAGTAGCTTGTTTATAGTAGAGAAGATAAATATAGTAAGTTGGAAAAATATGGTGTGGTGTAAAGAAATATTAAAAAGAAATTATAATAAAGAAGAGTTTGTAGAGTGTTTACGAGATATCGCGATAATATGGAGAAAAGAAAAATACAGGGATGTGTATGGTGCTAGGAATATAGGAAATTATATATATTTGAAGCAGTATAAGAATATGTAAGTGAATAAAATCAAATGAGTAAAAGATTTTGAAAAAAAGGTTTTCAACTTGAAATGTATTATAGAGTTAGTTGCTGGGATGATATATGTTACTATGGATACAACATGATAACGACTATACGTTATACAAAAAATAGGTTCGAATTAAACGATGGGTATATATATATATTTACATCATCATAGCAGTTTTAAAACCTTCCATCAAATACGCCGATTTTTATTAATAAGATGGCAAATGTGTGGTATAATATTAAATACGAGGTGAAAGGTATGATATTAGAGACTTACTTGAAGCAAAATAATACTAATATTAGGCAAGTTCATTTGATTTCAGGTATTCCTGAAACGACGGTTAGAAGCATAAATAAACGTGATATAGATAAGTGGAATATTGAATATTTTGATGCTGTTGCAAAGTCTGTAGGAAAAAGTAGATTTGCAGTAATGAAAGAACTTGAAGATTTGGAAGCTGGCTTGAAAGATAAATACTCTAAGCGTTGTGGGCGATATAATCTTGAAAATCGCCGTTATATTGGTAATAAAAGTAAATTGATGAACTGGATTTCTGATTTACTGAATAAATATACCAAGGGAGATTCATTTTTTGATGTATTTGCAGGAACTGGTGTAGTTTCTAAAGCGATGTTGCCAAAGTATAAAAAATTTATTATAAATGATTTTCTATATTCAAACAACATAATTTTTAAAGCTTTTTTTGGGATGCAAGGATATGATGAAAATAAAGTATTAAACTATCAACGAAAATTTCAAAAGATATGTACAAATTCAATGGATGATAATTATTTTGTTGAAAATTTCGGCGGTAAGTTTTTCAGTGAATATGATGCAAGAATCATTGGTGAGATTAGGACTCGAATTGAGAATTCGGATGACTTAAATGACCGTGAACGAGCAATTTTAATTGCTTCGCTTATATATTCGTCTGATAAAATTGCAAACACAGTTGGACATTATGATGCTTATAGAAAAAAAGTAGATATTAGTGATAGATTTATTTTTGAACTTATTAATCCGTTAGTTGTATCTGGAAAAGATATTGAGATATTTAGAGACGACGCTAATGAACTTGTCCGTAAAGTATCAGCAGATATAGCTTTTATTGATCCACCATACAACTCTCGACAGTATTCGCGTTTTTATCATGTTTTAGAAGGAATTGTAAAGTGGGATAAACCTAAATTAGAGGGTGTTGCTATGAAACCACCAGTTGAAAATATGAGTGAGTATTCAAAAACTAATGCTCCAATGATATTTGACGATTTGATTAAGAACTTGAATGTGAAATACATAGTTGTTACTTATAATAATACATACAAACCAAAGAGTAGCAGTTCAAAAAATAAAATTACACATGAGGAAATTATTAAGTCACTAAATAATGTGGGAAGTACTCAAAGTTTTGAACGGTCATTTCAGTTCTTTAATGCTGGAAAAACTGATCTTAAAGATCACAAAGAATTCGTTTTTATTACAGAGGTAGGAAAATGATGCAACCTGTATTATTCGCCGCAGATGTATATGATGTTGAGTCACAAAAGAAACAAATTAAATCAATACGATCACCTTTGTTTTATGTGGGTGATAAATACAAGCTAATGCCTCAACTAAAAAAGCTATTTCCTAATGATATTGATACGTATTATGATGTTTTTTGTGGTGGAGGAAGCGCGTCAATTAATGTGAATGCGAAAAAGTTTGTGATGAATGATGTGGATGAAAAAATAATTGAGTTGCATGAATATCTTCAAATAGCTTCAAGAGATATTGATTACTTTATTGAGAAAATGTATAACTTGATTAAAAATTATGGACTAAGTCTTTCTGAAAAAGGTATGACTACTGAAATTGAAGAGCTAAAAAAAATACATGTTAAAACATATTTTTCAAAATATAATAAAGACGCATATTTGAAACTTAGAAATGATTACAATCAAAATCAGTCAAATATTGATTTCTTATATTTGCTACTGGTTTATGGCTTTAATCATATGATTCGATTCAACAGACAAGGGAAATTCAATTTGCCAGTTGGTAATGTTGATTGGAATAAAAATGTTACTACGGCACTAAAAAATTATTCGTCGTGGTATAACAATAATGAGGTAACTATATCATCAGGAATGGACTTTGAAAAGTTTGTTGAATCTATTGAATTAACTTCAAATGATTTTCTATATTTTGATCCACCATATCTTATTACTTTCAGCGACTATAATAAGCTTTGGAGTGAAAAAGATGAACGACGGCTATACAGTGTGTTAGACAGACTAGACAGGAAAGGAATAAAGTGGGGACTGTCTAACATGTTATTTCACAAAGGAAAGCAGAATGATATTTTATTTGAGTGGTCAAAAAATTATAGAGAATACAGAATTGAAAGTAATTATATCTCAAGATTTGATAATACTATAAAAAAAAACAGTAAAGAAATATATGTAACCAATTATTATAATTGAGGTGTGAATATGGCAAAAAGAAGAAAACCCATTTCTTTTGATACGACTCTGCGTAATCCAAGTAGGATTCCACAGTTTATTTCTGTATTGAGTAAATTTGAAGGAAAAATAATTGATGATCAAGTTGCCTTAGAATTAGAAGGTGAGATAATTAGGCAGAAAATTTTTATGCCAACTAAAAACACATTAGGAAAATACGTGAAATATTACAATGATAAATTTTCTTTTTCCGCTGCTGATCAATCGTCTGATGCTAGAAAAAAAGTTGATAAATATTATAAAGAATGGGTATATAGCGAAGCTGGAGAAATCGAACTGGATAAGATAATTTATTTATTGAAAAATACTATTACAGCTCATAAAGAGAAAGGTTGGAATGGCGGATGGGAATCTAGAATTCATACACAATTTAATTTTTTAAATGAGTTAGGCCTTGTTCGGGTAGTTAAGGGAGAAAAGGTGAAAATTTCTCCTAATGGTAAGCTAATGATTACTGATTATGTTAATGGATACCCTAAAGAAGAGTCTTTTGATGAAAGCTTTGAACAATCTGCATTTTTAAACGCATTTGCGAAATATCAAATCAATAATCCTTATCGAAGAAACACTATTAAAGTAAATTTTTTTCCACTTGTACTAAATGTGATAAAATACTTAGATAGAAAATACAATAGACCTGGAATAGCGAAACAAGATTTATCATTCTTAATTATGTGGGGGAATAATGATTATGAAGCATTAGCTGAGTACATTTACGCCTTCCGTCAAAAATTTGGATACAATATTTCAGATGAAATAGTATATGAATATGCTATGAATTTAATGGATGGTTCTACTTCTAATAATGTTTTAGTTCCTGCTAGTAAGTCATTTATCTTATCAAAGAAAAATGATTATAAATTTGATAAGATTATGGGTGAGACACCAGATGAAATTATACGTAAATTGCGACTTACAATGCTTATTTCCCTTCGAGGTGCTGGACAGTTTATTGATATAAATAAAAACGAGCAAGAAAAGATTAATCATGTTATTACAAATTATAGTTCAAACATTAATTTTGGCACTAATCTCGATAAGTATTTTGAATTTATGGGAGCTATGGATAAAGTACTTTTTTTTAGTCAAGGAGCTGTTGAAACTCAAGATGCTAAAGATGCAAAGGAAAGGGCGATTGAAAAATGGGCAGTGGAAAATGATTGGGAATTCTTAAAAAATGAAATGGTAAATAGTATTGATAATAGACCTTCATCCCATTTGATTTTGAAATATGTGAAAGAAACTGCAAGACTAGAATTTCTATCTGCTATAGTAATCAAGAAAGCTCTTCCCAAATTAAAAGTAATAGCTAATTATAAAGCTGATGATCAAGGGATTCCATTTAACACGGCTTCAGGAGGGAAAAATAATCAAATCGGTGCTGACATTGATGTATTCGAAGATAAAATTCATGCAATTATGGAACCAACTATTTCAAAAACTCGTAGTTTTCAAGTTGAGCATGAATTGCCATCAATTAGAAATCATGTTTTGGCTACAGCGAATAAAGACTTTAAAGATAAAAATGGATATAATGAGTGGTTTTGTCTATTTATAGCATCAAATATTTCAAGAGATGTTGGAGATCAGGTAGCTTTAATTAGACAAACAAATGATGTCGAAATTTTTCCATGGGATATAGTGGATTTTGTTGACTATTCACAGAATGTAATGTCTATTAGGGATTATAAAGTAATTAGAGACTATGCAAAGCCTCAAATTATGCCTAAAATATAGAAAACATACCAATAGGCAGGAATAATGTGATGACGAAGAAAAATTAGGTGAGAAGAAATTAAATTAAGTACTAAATAATAAGATTTTTGATTTTTATGAAGTAAAAGCTTTACTTAAGTAATGGGAATTTTTCATAATTCTTTGCTGATATTATTATTTATGATTTTTTGTGGATTATTAGTTTATTATATTTCTCTATAATTTTCACTAAAATATCGCCGCTAAAATCGCCGTTGTTTCGCCTGTTCATAAAAGAATAAAGAAATAAACAAGAAAAGATACAGGAGAAAAAATAAACGTTTTGTATTTACGGTACAGCATCATGGTGTATTCTGCTAACGTAGTGCCTACAAAGTAAAATCAGTTTAGAGTTTTAATATAGTATTTATCTCAATACTAACGTACTAATCAGAATATAAAACCAGGTATTACTTGCTAACGTACGTAAGCAGTAGTACACGAAACAAAATTTAAAATTATTTTTACACTGCCCTTGAGATAACAGGGGCAGTTTTCTTTTGCCCCGAAGCAGGGAAGTGATTACAAGACCATTGTTTGAGAAATTATTTATGTAAGCAGCCTGATTTTGGGGATTTGGACTGTGTATTTAGTCTGTGAGGGAGAAAATACTGGGGGGTAAGCAGTTACAGGCAGGTGATTTAAAAGAAAATTTGTGTAAGGCTGTATGTTTTTTTGGTGGTTGCCTGCCCTATATATAGTGAGGGGGTAAAGCGATGGGCTTGGTCTTTGAGCCTGGCGTCGGAGTTTTTTGTCATGAGTGTGCAAAAAAGAGCTGTAAATACTCGTTTAGAGGTGGGAGGAGATCAGAATGGAAAATTTATTCAGCGAGGGTTTTATTCAGGTGGGACGCAGGTTGTTTAAAGAGCATTACTGGGAGGAGGCGACGCCGGAGCAGAAGGTGATTTTGCTGACGCTGCTGAGTCTGGCGGTATATGAGCCGAAGATTTGGGACGCTTATGGCCGAAAGATTACTTTGCAACCAGGGCAGTTTGTCAAAACGCTGCCAAAGCTGCAGCAGGAGTGTGGGCGTGGCATAACGCTGAGCCAGATCAAGACGGCGCTGCACCTGTTTGCAGTGGCCGGTTGGGTGACGAGCGAGCCTGTCAGCAGGTCTCCGAAAAGCGGTAAGCTGTTTACGGTGGATGCAGCTTTGCGAACAGGACTTTCCCCAAGTGAGCTTGAACTGCAGCGGCTGCGCCGGGGCTGTGGCGCTGACGGTATGCCGTTTAAAATAAGTTGATCTGCCGGCTAAAATAAAAAACTCACTGCCGCAGCAGTGAGTAAGGTAGTCGAGAAAATTTGTATTTCAGGTAATTTGTGCAGGGCAAGGTTCGTTATACCCTTATTGCTGGCATTACCGCCCTTAATGTCAGTGGCCGCTATGACTGCCGCAGCCGTGCTCACCGCAAGTATGACCTGCGCCGCCGTGTTCATGCTCGTGGTGGTTGCATTTTACCGTCGGGTCATAGCTCAGTTTATTGTTGAGTAGATCCGTTACTGCCGCGTCAGCCTCGCCGGTAACGCCGCCATAAAGCCGGATACCTGCCTGGGTAAGCGCCATTTGCGCACCGCCGCCGATCCCGCCGCAGATCAACGTATCAACGCCGCTGTCCTGTAAAAACTGTGCCAGCGCGCCGTGACCACTGCCGTTGGTACTGACGACTTCTGTTTTGACGATAGCCTTATTTTCGATGTCATAAATTTTAAAAAATTCGCTGTGGCCGAAATGCTGAAAGATTTGACCATCCTGATAAGTAACTGCAATTTTCATGGTTAGACCGCTCCCTTGTTGTGATGTATATGGTTTTACGGCATATGCCCTAAACATTGTTTAGCATAGCACTGTTAATGGCCGGTGTCAATAAAAGGGCTGCATCTAAGTGCTGGCACTGCTGCCTGGCAAAATAAAAAAGCCCGTCGTTAGGGCAGACGCGAGCGGGCAAACAGGTTATTACGGCAGAAGTTCTGATGTTTTGGCGCTGGATGTGTCGATTAGTATATCAGCGCTGCGCTTGCTGCCTGCGTTGACGCCGCATAAAGTACTTGGTCAGGCGGTAAGCTACGGTGCGGTATTGGGTAGTCAGATAGACGCCGCCGAGGATGAGTACGCCGCCGACAGCCTGCGCTGCGAGAAATTTTTCATCTAAGAACAATACGCCGCAGACGATGCCGACCAGCGGCATGATATTCATAAAGACAGCGGCCTGGCTGGGGCCTACGATGCCGGTGCCCCGGTTCCAGAAGATCATGGCGAGCAGCCCGCCGGCAAAAATGACGAACAGATAGGAGCCGAACGCCAGCGGAGAAAGCGTGGCCGGCAGCTCAAAGTGCCCCAGATAAGCGGCTCCGGCAGCCGTCGTTAGCGAACCGAGCAAGCCCGACCAGGCAACGATGGCAAAGGGGGAGACAACGTCGATAATGCGCACGACGATAATAGAATACAGGGCCCAGGCGACCTGACTGGTAAAGAACAGCACGTCGCCGATATTGAAAGCAAGGTTTAAAATAACTGCCAGCGCCCCGTTGCTGAGCAGGTACAGAGCGCCGCACAGGCTGCTGCAGATCCCCAGCCACTGCAGGCGGTGCAGCCGTTCGTGGATCAGCACAAAGCTGAGCAAGGCCGTGACGATCGGTGTCAGCGTGGCGATAATGGTAAAGTTGGTGACAGTTGAATATTGCAGGCCGGTAAACTGGGTGACGTTGTTGATGCAGACACCGAGGATGCCCATGGTAAATAACGCCGGCCAGGTCCTGCGGGGCGGCAGCAGCTTTTCGCCGCGCCAGGCGAGCATAGCAAACAGCGTCAGGGCTACAATAGTGTAGCGAATGCTGACCATGGGGATGGGCTGCATTTCCCTGACGACGAATTTGGCGAACATTGGTTGGATACCCCAGATAACGCAGGTGCAGATCAAAAGCGCTGAGGCGGTAAGCTTGTTTGTTTGCATGAGTTGCTTGATGACCTTTCGATGTTGCTTACTGAAAGTAGCGACTGGTAAACCCCGGCTTAACTGTTAGTCAGTGATTTTTGCCGACGGCGTTTGACCAGATATTTGGCCAGCTTATAGGCGACATGATTGTAGTGGGTCGTTAGATAAACGCCGGCAATGATCAGTATGCCGCCGACAGCTTCGGACGGATAGAATTTTTCGTGCAGAAAGAGGATGCCGCAGATAATACCGACCAGCGGCATTAGATTCATAAAAACTGCGCCCTGGCTGGGGCCGACGATGCGGATACCCTTGTTCCAGCAGATCATGCCGACGATACTGCCAATAAAGATAACGTAAAAATAAGAGCCCCAGGCGAGCAGCGACAGATCGTAGGGCAACGCAAACTGGCCCGTAGCCACGCTGTAAGCGGCCGTAGTAAGTGAGCCCAAAAGACCGGCCCAGGCTACAGCGCTGTAAGCGGAAACATATTTGCTGACATAGGCGACAAGGATCGTGTAAAGCGCCCAGGCGACCATACTGACGACGAAAAGGATATCGCCGAAATTAAAGCTGAGGTTGACAATCGTGACCAGCGAGCCTTTGCTGATCAGGTAAACGGCGCCGATGATGCTGGTAACGATGCCGAACCACTGCACTTTGTGCAGGCGTTCCTGCAGCAGCACCAAACTGAGTAGTGCGGTGACGGCAGGAGTCAGCGAAGCGATGATCGTCAGATTGGCGACGGTAGAATAACGCAGCCCCGTGAACTGGGAAACATTATTGCCGCCGACGCTGAAGACACCCATCAAAAACAGCGGCAGCCAGGCCTTACGGGGCGGCAGCAGTTTTTCGCCGCTGTAAGCCAGAAAAGCCAGCATCAACACGCCCACGGTAAAGTAACGGATACTGACCAGCGGGATCGGATCGAATTCGCGGACGACAAAAGTGACAAACATCGGCTGTGCGCCCCAGATAACGCAGGCAGCCAAAACCATCAGTGTTGCTGCAGAAAATTTTTTTGGCATGGGAAACCCTTCTTCGCTGTTTATTTTACCAGCTGCGGGGTAAAAGCTTGCGTATCACAGCTGACAAGTTTATAGGTGATGCCGTTGCGTACGCCTTCAAAAACCATGCCGGCGTCGCTGCCGTGGATATGCCCGAAAACGCAGTGTCTGACGCCGTAGAGTTCCAGCAGGTCGGCGAAAACGGATTCATTGGCTGCGTCATACAGCGGCGGATAGTGCAGTGCGGCGATGATCTCGCTGTAACCTACCTGTCTGGCAGCTGCCAGCGAAGCTTCCAGGCGCAGTCCTTCGCGGCGGTAAATAGCGGCGTCGTCAGCACTGAAATTATCGGACGAAGGCAGGAGCCAGCCGCGGCTGCCGCAGATAGCGGTACTGCCGCAGGTATAAAAATTGTTTTGCAGAAAGCTGAATTTATTTTCCGTTGCTGTCTGCATCTTTTTTAAGGAAGACCACCAGTAATCGTGGTTGCCGCGCAGCAGGATCTTGCGACCAGGCAGGGCGGCGATCCAGTTCAGGTCTGGCAGCGCGCCGGTCAGGTCCATAGCCCAGGAGGTATCACCGCAGATGATGACGGTGTCGTCAGGGCTGACGAGCTGCTGCCAATTAGCGGCGACTTTAGCGGCGTGGTCCTGCCAGTGAGGGCCGAAAATCTCCATCGGCTTGGCCGGCGGATCACCTGAAAGATGCAGGTCGCCGATAGCGTAAATATTCATAGGATGATACTCCATTTTCGTCACATATTGTTAACTTTATGTTAGCCTATTTGGCGCCGGATTGCAAGAACTTGCTTTTTTTAGTTGTCCGCTGGCCCTGGCGCAATATGGAAAAGGGCTAAAAATGACTTGGATATAAAATATATGTTATAATCTTAGTGAAATAATTTATAAATAACAGGGGAGGGAGCGGCAATGAAAATTAATAAAAAGTTGTTATGCAGTCTGCTGTGCAGTCAGTTTTTGCTGAGCACAGGCGCTTATGCTCTGGAACCTTCGTCTGTAGAGTATGTCTATTACAAGGACAGGCCGCTGGTGTGCCTGAACTTTTATGGTGCAGGGAAAAAACTGAATGATGATTATGATTCTACCTATACCCTCACTGCCCCTTTAAAGCAGGCTCTTATGCAGGGTATGGATTATATGGCACAGATGTTGGGGCCGCAGGCTGCAAATAAGGAACCGGTAAATTTTTATATTTTTACCAATGATGTTGCGAATGCTGACGCTACGACTACTAATGAAGCTGGGGAGATGTGTCTGGATATTTTGCAGCAGGCTTTTGTGCAAGGTAAAGTTTTGCCGCCCATGACCGGCGCTTATATCCGTATTGGTGTGATAGATGATAAAGATGAGGAAAATAAAGGCTGGGCAACGGACTTTTCTTCCCAGTTGCCGACAGGGGGCAACAAGTTTTCGCTGGGGCCGACGATAGCCCATGAGATGGTGCATGCATTGGGCGTGCTGGCAGCACAGGATGAAGATGATTCGACTCGATTTGCTTCTGCTTTGAATATTTACAGCGAGCATTTGTATGATTACTATGGTAAACAGGCCCAGCCCGGTATGCAGATCGTTGACGATACCTATACACAAAATGCAGATCTTGCCAACAGTTTTATTGTGCGGGGCTTCGATGATCTGTCGGATGAAGGCGGCGCCTATTTTTCTGGCGAGCATGTGCGGGAAGTTCTGCGCGGCGCGAAGTTGGGAGATAAGTATCAAGTACCTGGCGTTCCTGTTAACGGGTGGGAATATATGGGTGATGACGACGAGGGGAATCCAGTAGTGTTGCCGGATATTTCGCATTTAGAGCTGCGCAACGGCTTGATGAGTCATTTTAATTATCGTAATTATACTACTTTTATGGAAGCGGAACTGGCGGTGCTGCAGGATCTGGGTTATCAGATCGACCGGCGCAATATGTTTGGTTTTTCCGTTTATAATGACAATGAAACATTTATCAATACCCAGGGCTACAGCGCCCGCAACGCAGCAGGGACAGCCTATCTGCCGGGTGTGGCTAATGACAGCGCTTTCGGTGTAGGGCTGCATATCTATGGTTCCAATAATACGATCACGCAGGCGGCGGATATTCTGACGGACGGGTTTGCCGGTACTGGTATCCGTATCGATGGACTGGGGAACAATAAGATAACGGTAGCTGCTGATACCAGTGTGCGCGCTGACGGCAGCAATGGTATCGGTCTGTTGACCTCCTATGGCAAAAACCATGATCTGACTGTCAACGGTGTGGTAACGGCGCTCGGCAGCGGCGGCGTGGCGGCCCGGTTTGATTTTGGCGACAATTTACTTGCCAATGGGACGGAATACCGGGGGTCTTATATCTGTTCTGTTGGTAATGCCAATCTAAAGTTAAGCGAAGAAAATCATCCTGAGCTTAGTGGAGCTTTAGTCAAAAGCTTTAATGTAAATGGTACTTTGGCCGGCAATACTGCCGCGATCTATATCGCACGCAATGCCTTTGTTGAAAAAATCAATATCGAAAACGGAGCGCGGCTTTATGGCGATATCATTTCTGAATGGGGTCATTTTGCTGAAGCCGAAGTTCCGGAGGACTTAAAGATTCAATATTATGATGACGGCAAATTAGGGACAGACCTTTTAACGCAGCTGAACTTTAACGCTGATCTGGCCTATACCGGTAAGATCACAGGCAGTGATAACCTGCAGCTGAATGTTACAGGCGGCAAGTTAATGTATGACGGCAGCGCCGATGTTGTCTCAGTAAATGTAGCGCAGGGAGCGCAGCTGCTGGGCGGTAGTTATAAACTTAATCAGCAAAACAGCATTAATTACGACAATTCAAACTCAGGCCAATTTATCAGCGCAGGCCTGATCGGCGCTTTGACACCGACTGATAGCGATACGGTGATGAGGATAGAAGGCGAGCTTGACGCTAAAAACAGCAAGCTGCAGTTTACGGCCAATAAAGATTTCATAGGTACGATTTCTGTTACCGGCAAGGCCGATATTACTGATACGACGCTGCATATCGACAGCCAGGGTGTATATATACCCAATAAAACTTACAATACGGATCTCGTCAAGGCAACAGGTACTCTGACCGGCAGTATCACAGCTATGGAGGAGTATCGTTCAGGCATGATGGGAGCGGAGTTAAACAGTGCCGATACCACAAAGCTGTTGAACGCTCTAGACAATTCTGGTGCTGTCAATATTACTTTTATGCCGCAGGATAATCTGGGCGTACGCACGGCAGTGCAGCAGCAAATGTATGACAATGTCAGCAGTGTTTTAACGTCGAAGCCTGCTTATAACTATGATTACGCAGAACTCTACAGTTTGGATGCCGCTAAAGCTAAAGCGGCGCTGACTTCGTTGACAGGCGGCCTGCAGTCTGAGCTGGCTACAGCAGTAAAGCAGGATCGTTCTGCGGCTGCTGCTGTGTATGACAGGCTGGCAGCAGCGGATACTGACAATGATAAAGAGCTGTGGGCAGTGCTGCAAAAAGGCTGGGGCAGCATGGACAGCGCCGGCTGGCGCGGTGAGAGCAAGACTAATAGCTTCGGCGTCACTATCGGCCAGGATAAGGCTTTGAGCGACTTATGGCGTGGCGGTGCGCTGCTGCACTATGGCAGACAAAATGTCAGCAGCAGTGGTGACAAGGGTTCGGCTGATGATGTACGTCTGGGCCTTTACAGCCGTTATGGTAGGGAAAACGCGGCCAATGTCGCCATGTATCTGACTTATGGCTGGCAAAACAATGAAACGCAGCGTTCATTGGTCAATCTGCCGGAACGCCTGCGTGGCGATTATCACAGCGAAGTTTTGAGTACAGGCCTGCAGTTGAGCCGTACTTATCCACTGTCTCCCCCCTCGTGTACACAATGACAGCGACTGGAGTATCAGGCCTTACGCCGGTGTGGACGCTTCTTTTTACCGGCTGCATGGCTTCAGTGAAACAGGCTCCCGTGGTTATAGACAAAGCTATGATGGGCAAAGTGATAAAGTAGTTAGCGTCGATGCAGGACTGGAACTAAAACGTAAGCTCGGCCCTGACGGCAGTTATACTATCGGCGCAGGTTGCCGCCATATTTTAACCGGTGAGGATACACCGCTGATGGCAAGGCTTGCGGCCGGCGGCAGCAGCTTTACCAGTATTGGCAGCGGCAGTGCTAAAGACCTGCTGACGCTCAAGCTGCAGTGTGAGGCTCGGGTCAGGGAAAATCTGACCATCAGCGGGCAGCTGCTGCAGGAAATGGGGCAGGGCACCCGCCGGCTGACAGCAGCACTCAATGCGGAATTGAGCTTTTAACTGAAAAAATTTAACCGCCAAAAGCAATTTTGGCGGTTTTTCTTTGCCGTTATCTACTACCAAAGTCTGAATGATATTCACAATATAGATATGAAGTTGGAATTGAGCGTCAAGAATCTTTTTTCTTTCTATCCCCGGTTGCTGTTGCCGCTTTCGGTGTTTTTATACAATAAAGATACCAAAACACAAGGGAGGGGTAACAATGACCAAACAGCAGGATTTCAGTATGTGGTCGGCAAACTTTATTTTATTTTGCCTGGCTAATTTTTTGTATTACGGGGCTTTTTATTTATATATCCCGGTTTTGCCGCAGTATGTAGAAATGCTTGGCGGTACGCCTGCCGACATCGGACTGGTTGGCGGTGCTTTCGGCCTGTCATCGTTTATTATCAGGCCGTATCTGGGTAAGCTGGCCAATGAATGGGGCCGCAAACGCATGATGCTGCTGGGTACGATCTCTTTTGCGCTGCTGTTTCTGCTGTTTGGCAGAGTCACTGGCGTAGTGGCGCTGGTGGTGCTGCGTCTGGCGCATGGCGTTTGTCTGGCTATGTATCTGGCGGCTTCGGCGGCCTATATCGCCGATTATGCTCCGGTTGACAGGCGCGGCGAGGTACTGGGGATTTACCAGACCTGCAGCGTTGTTTCCATGGCTATTTTCCCGGCGGTAGGTATCTGGATCCTGCAGCACACGCAAAGCTATCCCTTTTTGTTCAATGTGACTTTTGTGACGGCCTTAGTCTGCTTTTTCGTGCTGCTGCCGCTCAGGGAAACAAATCCGGTTTATGACCAGGAACAGAAGCTGGATCTGCTGCCGATTTTTAAGCGCCGGGTGATTTTTATGTGCTCGCTGTGTCTTTTGGGAGCGTCGCTGGTCTATGGCGCGATCCTGACTTTTTTACCGATCTACGCGCCGCTGCGCCATGTAAGTGATTATGGTATTTTTTTCGTAGTCTATGCTCTGGCAACGATGGGCAGCAGAGTCTTTGCCGGTAAGCTGTCCGACCATATCGACCGCCGGCTGGTCATCCTGCCGTTTTCGCTGCTGGTAGCGCTGGCAGCCTTGTGTTTCTTCGTTTTGGATAATGTCTGGACGCTGGGACTGATCGCGGTCCTGTTCGGTTTGGGCTATGGCGCTTTGGTGCCGGCGCTTACGGCGTTGGTCGTCGATGTGACGCGGCCGGAAGAACGCGGTCCGGCGCTGGGATTTTTTACGGCGTTTATCGAAGTGGGTATCGTTGTCGGCGCCATGGGGCTGGGCTTTATTACCGAGGCTTTGGGCTATGCCAATATGTTTGTGCTGTCGGGCATCATCGTGCTGGTGATCACGCTGGCCTTCTGGCTGCTGGTGCAGCAGCGGCATACTGTTAAGCTGGAAGTAGAAGAAACAGGCTCCAGGTGAGTACAGGCCGTTGCAAGCCGGCTGTTGCCCCACAGGCAGCAGCACAGTAAGAAAAGACTTGAAACTCCACGGATTTATGATATAATGATTAAAGCATTTACAAAATGGTAAATTCAGCGAAGCGGAGTAGTAATCTCAGGTCCCTGTTGCAGAAAGTTGACGGCAGCTGCGAGTCAATACAGGAGCAAGGTGAACTCGCCGTCGAGAAGCCGCGTCAAAAGCGCGGACGCATAACCGGCGTTACAGGTTTCGAGTGGCCGAGTTTTTTCGGCAAGCAGGGTGGTACCGCGAAAGCCATTTCGTCCCTGGCCTAACAGCCGGGGACTTTTTTATTTGCCGCGCTGCGGCGGTAAGCAAATTTTAGGAGGTTATGAGAAGAATGATCGAAGAAAAGTATGCTCCCCATGCCATAGAAAGCAAATGGCAGAAATACTGGGAAGATAACAAAGCTTTTAAAACTGACATTGACAACAGCAAACCCAAATCCTATGTGCTGGAAATGTTCCCGTATCCTTCGGGCAACCTGCATATGGGCCATGTGCGCAACTATTCTATTGGCGACGTAGTGGCCCGCTTCCGCAGCATGAACGGTTTCAACGTGCTGCACCCGATGGGCTGGGACTCCTTTGGTATGCCGGCCGAGAACGCCGCTATCAAGCACGGTATCCATCCGGCTAAATGGACGATGGAAAATATCGCCAATATGACCCGTCAGCAGAAGGAACTGGGCCTGTCCTATGACTGGGACCGCGAGGTTGCCACCTGCAAGGAAGATTACTATAAATGGACTCAATGGTTCTTTGAGTTGTTCTATAAACGCGGTCTGGCCGTGAAGAAAAAATCCGCCGTCAACTGGTGCGATGAATGTAACACGGTTCTTGCCAACGAGCAGGTTATCGACGGCCGCTGCTGGCGCTGCGATCATGAGGTAGTTAAAAAAGACCTGTCGCAGTGGTTCTTTAAGATCACCGATTATGCGGAAGAGCTGCTGGATGATCTGAAGCTTTTGAACGGCTGGCCGGAACGCGTCAAGACCATGCAGAAAAACTGGATCGGCCGCAGTGAAGGCCTGGAATTCAGCTTTGACGTGCCCTGCATCAATGCCAAACTGCCTGTGTATACTACCCGCCCGGATACGGCTTTCGGCGTCACCTTCGTGGTTCTGGCTGCCGAACATCCCATGGTAGAGCAGCTGTGTGAGGACAATCCCAAAGCTGACGAGATCAGGGCTTTCTGCGCCCGTGTACGCAACCAGTCAGATATCGAGCGTACCTCCAGCGAGTCGGAAAAAGAAGGTATCTTTACCGGTAAATATGCGGTCAACCCCTTCAACGGCCGTCAGGTCGAGATCTGGGTCACCAACTATGTTCTGTACGATTACGGCACCGGCGCGGTCATGGGCGTACCTACCCATGATGGCCGCGACTGGATGTTCGCTGATAAATACGGTCTGGACAAGATCGTAGTTATCAATCCGAAGGATAAAGAACTGAAGCTGGAGGATATGGACGACGCCTACGAAGAAAAAGACGGCGTCCTGGTCAACTCCGGCCAGTTCAGCGGTATGGAAATGCACGCTGCTGTCAAAGCGATCATGGATTATGCAGAAGCACAGGGCTTCGGTTCCCGCCACGTCAACTACCGTCTGCGCGACTGGCTCATCAGCCGTCAGCGTTATTGGGGCGCGCCGATCCCGATCATTTATTGCCCTGACTGCGGCGAAGTGCTGGTACCGGAAGCAGAGCTGCCGGTGCGTCTGCCTGAAGACGTCAAGTTTGACGCCGGCAGTGTTTCGCCCCTGGCGACCAGCGACAGCTTTGTCAACTGCACCTGCCCGAAATGCGGCAAGCCTGCCCGCCGTGAGACTGATACTATGGATACCTTCCTGTGTTCTTCCTGGTATTATCTGCGTTATACCGACCCGAAAAACTCCGCTGCCCCATTCAGCAAAGAAGCTGTTGATTACTGGGCTCCGGTCGATCAGTATATCGGCGGTATCGAGCATGCGATCCTGCATCTACTGTATTCCCGTTTCTTTATGAAGGTATTGCGTGACGCAGGCCTTGTTAAATACGACGAACCGTTTACCAACCTGCTGACTCAGGGCATGGTCATCAAAGACGGCGCTAAAATGAGTAAATCTCTGGGCAATGTTGTTTCGCCGGAAGAGATCATCAGCAAATATGGCGCCGATACGGCCCGCCTGTTCATTATGTTTGCCGCTCCGCCGGAAAGAGAGCTGGAGTGGAGCGATCAGGGCGTGGAGGGTTCCTTCCGCTTTATCAACCGTGTCTGGCGTATCGTCAGCCACTTCCAGGGCGAGCTGGCACAAAAGGTTACCAGCTATGATACGTCCAAACTGGATGAGGCGGATAAAGAGCTGCGCCGCGTGCTGCATACTACGATCAAAAAGGTGACCGACGATATTGAGCAGCGTTTTAATTTCAACACGGCTATCAGTGCCATGATGGAACTGGTCAATGCTTTGTATGTGTATAAGGAAGCGCAGAAAAATTACAATGCCGGTCTGGTTTACGAAACTATTTCCGCACTGCTGCGTTTGCTGGCTCCTTTTGTACCGCACGTGACAGAAGAATTGTGGCACGGCGTGATCGATGCTGGCAGCAGCGTCCATGCGCAATGCTGGCCCAAAGCCGAAGCAGAGGCGATGAAGGTAGATAATGTGGAGATCGTGCTGCAGATTAACGGTAAAGTCAAAGGACGTCTGGTAGTGCCGGCGGAAGCCAGCAAGGAAGAACTGGAAAAACTGGCTCTGGCAGATGAGCATATCGCCGCTATGGTCGATGTCAGCAAGATCGTGAAAGTCGTTTGCGTACCGGGCCGTCTGGTCAATATTGTAGCCAGACCCTGAGCCGCAGAAGAAAATTAAATAGCAGGATCAGTAAGATCACATCATAAAGACGCTATGGCAGAGTTCCTAAGGTATAACGAATTTATTGTTGACCTAAGGAGCTCTGCTTTTTTGCGTTTTAAAGGGGCTGGATAGCAATGCTGGAACGGGGATTAAGAAAAAAAGTAGCGGCACTGGGGGCGGCGGTGGTTTTATGTGCCGGCGGCAGCCTGTGGGGATCGTCGCCGCAGGAAACAGGGGAAATGGTCATGCCTGCTCCGGCTGCTGGCGTCAGTGCGGTACCGGCTCAGGGTGTACAGGTCTATGTGAGCGGTGCGGTAGCGAAGCCGGGTCTGTATGAAGTACCGGCAGGCAGCAGAGTAACGGCAGCAATCGCCGCTGCCGGAGGGCTGACGCTGGAAGCCAATGCGGATAAGGTCAATCTGGCGAAGCTGCTGAAGGATGGTATGCAGGTCAATGTGCCGCGTTTAAATGCCAAACAGCTGCGGGAGCAGCGGTCAGTTGCTGTCGCTGACAGAAGTGCTGCTACAGCAGGCGGTAACGACGTTGCTGTGGGTAAGAGTAGTGTTGCCCGTGGTGCGTCAACAGCCAAAACTACGGGGAAGGTCAGCCTGAATACGGCGTCTGCAGCCGAACTGACCTCTTTGCCGGGAGTGGGCGACGTAACGGCGCAGCGGATCGTGGAATATCGGGCTTCACACAGATTTGCCAGCATTGAGGAGATCATGCAGGTCAAAGGTATCGGCAAAGCTAAATTTGCCAAAATACAGCCTTATCTGGAGCTGTGATGCGGCAACAATTGGAACAAATACTTGTCTATGGCACGCTGGGCTTTCTGCTGGGGTGTCATCTGGGACTCAGCAAAATTATATCCTTGTGGGCAGCCGTCAGCCTGGGGGTAGTGTTTAGCCTTTTGCTTATCGGCGCCTGTTGCAAATACTGGGAAAGTAAAATTTTGGCAGTGCTGGCTGTGGGTGTTTTTTTCTGCTGCGGCGCTGCTGTTGGCAGCGGTGCTATGCGTCAGGCTCAGCTGGAAATCGGTTCGTTTACAGGTCAGCAGGTGCTTCTCTATGGCACGTCGGAACCGGGCAGTGTTAAAAACAGGCCCGAAGGCACCAGCCTGGTACTGGTGTGCAATGCGGTACAGGCCGAATCTGTCGCAGCAGATACTTCGCTGCTGCCAGCAGCTGCTAAAGACAGCTTCAACACAATTGCTGCCCCAACCAGCAGGACAGCGACTGCTGTAGCCGGTAAAGTACGCGTTTTTATCAAAAAAGTGCAGCTTGCTGACAAGTTGGCAGGTCAACTGACAGTGAGTGGTACCTTAAAGCCGCTGACGAATTTTGCCAATCCGGGCGGCTGGGACGGCGAGCTGTGGAACGAGCTGCAGGGTCTGCAGGGAAGGATGTCTGTCAGCGGCAGCGAAGTATATTTGTCTGGCGGCAGTCCGGGTATCAGCGACCGTATCGCCGGGCTGGCGAATACTTTGCGGCAGCAGCTGCAAAGCACTGCTCCCGGTCAGGCCGGCGCAGTGCTGGCCGGTATGACTCTGGGCGGTTATGACGGTATCAGCGCAGAGACGCGGGATGATTTTGCCAGGGTAGGGCTGGCACATCTGCTGGCGGTATCGGGCACGCATATAGCGTTGCTGACCGGCTTTTTACTGTTGGTGCTGCGTCGCCGCAACCGTTATACATTGCTGGTAGTGGCAGCTATCCTGCTTTTCTATGCGGCCTTGTGTGGTTTCAAGCCGCCGGTGCTGCGGGCGCTTTGCATGTCGCTGGCTCTGTTTGCTACTTGCGGTTCCGACAGACTGCCGCAGCGCAGTAATATTTTCTGCGGCGTAGTTTTGCTGCTGCTCTGTTATCAGCCGTGCTGGCTGTGGGACGTGGGCTTTCAGCTCTCCTTTGTCACCACGGCGGGGCTGTTGTATTTTTATCCGGTGCTGAGTGGAGTCTGTGCCCGTTACATGCCTGTAGCCGCTGCCGAGGTTTTGGCGGTTTCCTTAACGGCGCAGCTGGCAGCTTTGCCGTTTTTAGTGCATTATTTTCATCAGCTTTCTCTGGCCGGTTTGGCTGCCAATCTGTTTTTGGTGCCATTGCTGGAAATAGCTGTGCTGCTGACACTGGCAGGTTTTGCACTGCTGCCGCTGCTTGGCTTGGGCAAGCTGCTTTTTGTGCTGGCTGGCACGTTACTGTTACCGCTTTTAAAGCTCATCGGCTGGCTGGCAGCTTGGAACTGGTCATCCGTGACCGTCGGCAGCTGGCCTTACCTGTGCAGTGCTATCTATTATTTGCTGCTGCTGTTAGTGCTGGGCAACAGCGACTGGGATGATTTTTCAAATAAAGAGCGGCGTCTGCTGATCGCTTGCTGCTGCTTTACCTTAGTTGGTATCGGCGTTTACGATAAAGTCAGGCCGCAGCCGCTGACTGTACATTTTATCGATGTAGGGCAGGGGGACGCGGCACTGGTCATTACGCCACAACGGCAGACGCTGCTGATCGACAGCGGCGGTCTGCGCGGTGATTATGATACAGGCCGCCGCATCATCCTTCCCTATCTGCGTTACTTGGGTATCCGCAGTCTGGATGTAATGCTTTTAAGCCACGGCCATCACGACCACGCCGGCGGTGCGGCCGCTGTAGCCCAAAATCTGCCAATCGGGAAAATCATTCTGCCGCAGGAGCCGCCTGCGGCAGATGTACAGGCCTTGCTGAGAAACACCAAAGCGCAGGTCGAGCATGCGCAGACGGGCAGTAATTATTCCCTGGGCAATACTGAGCTGCAGATCGTCAGCGCACCTGTCAGCAGCAGTACTGCCGGTGACGCTAATGAAAGCTCGCTGATCGTACGGGTGGCCTCTGCGGGCGGCAGCATCGTCTTTACAGGTGATGCCACCGAAGACGAAGAACTGCTGGCAGCGGGGCAGATCCAGCCCAGTCAAGTACTCAAGGTAAGCCATCACGGCAGCGATCATTCTTCCTGTATGCCTTTTTTAACAGCGGTTCGTCCGCAAATAGCGGTCATCTCCGTCGGCGCCGGCAACAGCTACGGGCACCCCGGCAGCGCTGTGCTGCAAAGGCTGGCAGCAGTGGGGTCACAGGTCTGGCGAACAGACTTAGGCGGGGCCATCAAAATCACTTTTGACGGCGGCACGGTAAAATGTTATAGTTATCGGTATCAGAAGGAATATTTTTAGTGCTGCAGGCTGGCCTGAAGGAGTGTGATTTTATGAAACTGGGCATCATCAGGTGTATGCAAACGGAAGACTATTGCCCCGGCACCGCTGATTTTAAAGCGGTACGTGAGAAAACAGGCGCTTTTGCGGAGGTCGGGGAAGAAATAGAGATCGTCGGTTTTATAAACTGCGGCGGCTGTCCCGGTAAAAAAGCGGTTCTGCGGGCACGTGAACTGGTCAAACGCGGCGCTGATACGATCGCTTTTGCTTCCTGTATCCACAAGGGCACGCCGATCGGTTATCCCTGTCCCTTTGCGAAAAAGATGCAGCAGCTTGTTGCCGCTGAGCTGGGAGCGGACATCACTTATCTTGAATATACGCATTAAAAATAGTTTCAGTATTTTGTAAGGAGCAGACATATGGAAATCACGGCAGAAAAAATCATGCAGCAGCTGCATAAGGGCGAACTGGCCGCAAGTGTGATCGCTGTTTTTGGTGAAGAAGGCTATTACAAAGATAAAATCGCCGTTGCATTGCCAAAGGCTGTTTTTGGTGAAGCAGCGCCGGAAGACAGAGAAATCACCGTCTTTGAACGTGATACAGATATGAAGGAGCTGTCTGCCGCCATCAATACCTATCCGTTTTTCTCCGGCCGCAGTCTGGTAGTCATTAAAGATGAAAAGCTGTGGGGCGGGAAGGATGCCGGTGAGAAACGCAAACAGCAGCAGGAAGAACTGGCCGAACTGCTGGCCGATGTACCGGAACACTGTCAGGTATTGCTGTTGGGCGAAAAAATCGACAAGCGCAGCAAGCTGTATAAAGGCCTGCTCAAAACAGCGGCGATGGTAGAATGTAAGCCTGTCAAAGCCTACCAGCTGAAACCCTGGCTGGATGATCAGGCCGCTTTGCGCGGCTGCCGGTTTGATTACGAAGCCTCGCAGACAATCATGGAATATTTGTCGGTGACAGATAACGCGCCGCTGCTGCTTTTGGAGCAGGAAATAGAAAAGCTGTCGGTTTACGCCGGTGAACGCAAGATCTGGACGAAAGACGATGTTGAGCAGACCTTTGCCGCCTTGCCTGAGGTTTCGCGTTTTGCATTGCTGAACGCTATCGCTGAAAAGCGGCTGGGACAGGCGCTGGAGCTCCTGGGTGAAGAACGCAAGCATGGCAATACGGTGCTGGCGCTGTGCGGGCTGATCTCGTTTCAGGTGCGCCGTTTAGGCCGGGTCAAAGAGCTGCTGGAAGGCAGGGCTTCGCAGGCCGAGATCGCCTCGGAATTGAAAGCAGCCCCCTTTGCCGTCAAAAAAATGGTCGAGCAAAGCCGTCGTTTTGGTTTGGGAGAATTGGAACGGGCGCTGCTGGAGCTGTCGCAGCTCAATATTGAAGTGCGTTATGGCGGCAGACAGTTTGAAAAGCTGGAAGAGATACTGATCCGCCTGCTGAGCGACTGATCTGCGGTGCTGGTTGAGAAAAGCGTTTAAAGTTTCTTGTAAACACTGGACAAGCCAGACTGATGTTTGTTATAATGATGGCGATAGATCAATGGGGATCTTTCTGTTTTGCTGCCCAAAACAGGAAGGTCCTTTTTATATTTGTAGTTGTATTTCGGTTTCAGCATTGGGAAAGGAGCGCGGCACAGTGCCGCAAGTGATTACTATGATGAACAAGGAAATGTTGTATTACATCAACCCCGAACAGCAGACCCCGGAGGAATTGAAGGCTTTGCTGGAGATACATCCGGAAATCAAATTCGTTTCTTTTATGGGTGTTGATTTTGCCGGCAACGACACTGATGAAAAAGTGCCCATCAATTTGTTTCTTGAAGATATTAACGGCTTTCTGGAAGGTATGGCTGCCCAAACAGACGGTTCTTCCGTTGTTTTGCCCGGTATCGCTACGCTGAACAACGCCCGTGTCGATATGAAAATCGATAAAAGCGTCAACTGGTACATAGATTATAATTACGAGCATTTTGATGCCAATACCGGCAAAATGGTCGGTACTCTGCGTATTCCCTGTTTTCTGATCCATAACGAGGTCTTTGTCGATTCCCGTTCGATCCTGCAAAACAGCCTGGATTATGTGGAAGCGCAAATGCTGGAAATGTTCAAAAAACATCCGCAGATCGCAGGTCTGGAGCATGTCGACCTGTCTCAGATCGAAAAACTGATTTTTACCTGTGCTACCGAACTGGAATTCTGGGTCAAATCCCCGCGTGAAGACGCGCCGATCGATGCATTGTCATCTTCACAGATGATGCAGGAACAATACTGGCAGCGTACCCGCGGTAACGTGCGTACTGCTTTGGAACAGACTATTGAAATGATGGAGGCCTACGGTCTGGAGCCGGAAATGGGCCATAAAGAATGCGGCGGTATCCGCGGCCAGATCGACGGCGCCGGCCATATGACCCATGTCATGGAACAGCTGGAAGTAGACTGGAAATTCAATGTTGGCCTGCAGACTGCCGATAATGAGCTGCTGGCTCGCATCATCGTCAAAGAAGTTTTCCGGATGAACGGTCTGGAGGTTTCCTTCCAGGCAAAACCGATCCCCGGCGTTGCCGGCAGCGGTGAACATACCCATGTTGGTATCGCCGCCAGACTTAAAAACGGTAAAATAGTCAATCTGTTTGCACCCGGCGATATGAAGGCTGACTTCCTTTCCGCTATCGGCTACGGCTCGATGATGGGCCTTCTGAAAAACTATGAAGTCATCAATCCCTTCATTTCGGCGACGATCGATTCGCTGAACCGCTTGAAACCCGGTTTTGAGGCTCCTGTCTGTATTGTTACCTCTCTGGGTATCAGCCCGCAGATCCCTTCCCGCAACCGTACGATCCTGGCCGGACTGATCCGCGATATCGACAGCCCGCTGGCGACCCGTATCGAGATGCGTTCGCCGAACCCCTATACTAATACCTATATCGCCATTGCCGCTTTCTATCTGGCTATGTGGGACGGTATCAAGGCCTGCGTGGAATCCGGCAAAAACCTGAAAGAGCTGGAAGCCGAGCTGTCCAAAAAAGCCGGCGTTGAAGGCTTCTATCTGGAAAAAGACCGTGAATACCGCAGTGAAGACGATGTTTTTGAAGATTTTACCGAAGCAGAGCGCAGCCGCCTGTTTGGTAAACCGCCTGCAACTGTGTGGGAAAATATGTGCGGCTTCAGCAAATATCCTGAAAAGAAAGCAGCTCTTACCAGCGGCAATATCCTGCGTCCGGAATTTATCGATTCCTTTGCTAAAGGTGCCTTGATCCGCTGGCAGACCGAGCTTTTAAACAGAATGATCCCCGAATTCCATGCCGAGATCGTAGCCATGAAATGCCTGCATGATACCGGCTTCTACAATAAATGCGACGACGAAAAATGGGCCAAGATCGCCGCTCTGCGCGTGATGCTGGCTAAGGATTCTGTCGAAGCTCCCTGTATTTTCACCATGATCCGCGAGGCTTTTGCCCGTGGTGATTTTGACAGCGCTTCCAAATTAAAGCTGGAAATGGTCAAGACCATGGAAACACTGCGCAGCAGCTATCACGATTATAAACAAAATATCATCGACTGATAAAACTATTATCACTGGACCCGCCGGTAGCTGTTATCGGCGGGTCACGTTATTTTTCACAAAATGTTTGCTTGACTGGAGCGGAGTCAAGGCCTGTATAATTTAGGCAGGGAAAAACAAAGCGGACGGTATCAGTGCCGTGACGAAAGATAAATATTATTGGGGGAGCGCAAAATGAGGTGGAATAAGGTTTTTTCAAAAACAGGACTGCTGGCAGTGATGCTGGTAGTGATCGGAATAGGAATATTTTTTTATGAACGGCAATACTGCGGGGCCGAACAGCCGGCGCGATATGAAACGCAGCAGCTGCGGCAGGTGATCACAGCTGACAGTAAGACTTCGCGGACGATCATGTGGCAGACGGCGGCGCCTGAAAGTGACGCCTGGGTGGAATACCGGCTGCAGGGCGGTCAGGATATTCAAAAAACAGCGGCGCAGGGCAAAGAATTTGCAACTGACGCAGGCACTGTCTATCAGCAAAGCGTGACTTTGACAGGGTTGGAACCTGCGTCAGTATACGAATACAGGGCTGGCAGCGGTAAAGAATTTTCAGACTGGCATACATTGCAGACAGACGGCGGCGGTGCTTTTTCCGCTTTGATCTTCGGTGATTCGCAAAGCCTTGATTATAATGTCTGGCGGCAAACAGCGTCAGCTGCCTATGCTAACGACAAAGCGGCCGCCTTTTTCATCAACATGGGCGATCTGGTCGATAACGGCGAACAATACAGCCAGTGGCGCAGCTGGTTTCGCGGTGCGGCAGGACTGCTGCCGCAGATACCTGTAGCCCCCATCAGCGGCAACCACGAAAACTATTCGCTGCAATGGAAGCCCTACAAGGGTGACTTGTATCTAACTTTGTTCGACCTGCCGCTGAACGGGCCGGAAGGTCTGCAAAAACAGGCTTACAGCTATGATTATGGCGAGGTGCATTTTGCTGTTATCGATACGCAGCTGGAAGAATTAAAAGACTGGCAGCCTGATTTGGTTGCACAGCAGGTCAAATGGCTGGAAAACGATCTGGCAGCCAGCAACAAAAAATGGAAAGTAGTTTTAGTGCACCGCAGTCTGTTCCGTTATCAGGACGGTAAACCGAACGAACTGGGCGCTGCCCTGCTGCCGGTTCTGGACCGCAGTAATGTAGACGTAGTTTTTTCGGCACATATCCATACCTATGGACGTACGGCGCCCTTTAAAAACGGCAATGTAGCAGGACAGGGAACGGTCTATATTTCTTCCGGGCGGAGCGGTGACAAGACTTGGGCCGGTTCGCGAGCCAAACCACAGGAAGTGGTTTTTGACAATGTGCTCGATCAGCCTAATTATATGAAACTGACCGCCGACAGTCACAAACTTACTGTTACCAGCCTGAAGCAGGACGGCAAGCTCATTGACACAATGACGCTGACAAAATGACAAGCTTCTGATTTTTTGATATAATAATACTATTAATAAATCAATGAATGGAGTGACATCATGGCTAAAGACAGTTCTTTTGACGTTGTCTCGCAGGTCGATATGCAGGAAATGGACAATGCGGTCAATCAAACGAAAAAGGAGATCGCCCAGCGTTATGATTTCCGCGGCAGTGATGCCAGTATCGAATTAGAAGAAAAATGCATCAAATTGGCAGCCGAAGACGAATACAAACTCAACGCAATTATCGATATGCTGCGTGCCCGTATGGCCAAGCGCGATATCCCGCTGCGCTGCCTGGAGCTGGGCAAGGTAGAACCGGCTTCCAAAGGTACGGTACGCCAGACGCTGAATATCCTGCAGGGCATACCCAAAGAAAAAGCCAAAGCGATCGTGGCCGCTATCAAAGCTATGAAGCTGAAAGTAACCGCCCAGATGCAGGACGATCAGGTGCGCGTGAGCGGCGCTAAAAAAGACGAATTACAGGCAGTAATCCAAATGCTCAAAGCAGGCGACTTCGGTGTCGATCTGCAATTCATCAATATGCGTTAAGCAAGAGTTTCATACTTCCTACTGAATGTAGGAAGTATTTTTTTATTTTATTGTTTTTGCCAGAGTTTGCCTATATAATAAATATAATCCATATTGCAAACTTGCAATAAATCTGGTAACAAGGAGCTGATTTGTTGAATTGGAGAAAGAGGTAAAGAGATTAAAGCTGCATGGTTTCAATAATCTGACGAAAAGCCTGAGCTTTAATATGTACGACATTTGCTACACCAAGACGGTAGCGGACAGGGAGGCCTACCTGCAGTATATCGACGAGCAGTACAACGCCGACCGCCTGACAGAAATCTTAACAAATGTTTCCAACATCATCGGAGCTAATATTTTGAACATCGCCAAGCAGGACTACGAGCCGCAGGGCGCCAGCGTCACTATTCTCATCGCCGAAGGCTGTATGCAGAGCGGTGCGGAGGACAACAGTTCCGCTCCGGGACCTTTACCGGAAACAGTTTTAGCCCATCTCGATAAAAGCCATATCACGGTACACACCTACCCCGAATACAATCCCATCGGTGGTATCAGTACCTTTCGGGCCGATATCGACGTCGCCACCTGCGGCGAGATCTCGCCGCTGAAAGCGCTCAACTATCTGATCCATAGTTTCGATACTGATATTATGACGATCGATTACCGTGTGCGCGGTTTTACACGAGACATCACAGGACACAAACTGTTTATCGACCACAACATCACTTCAATTCAAGACTACATTCCCGAACTGGTCAAGGAACACTACCAGATGATCGACGTCAACGTCTATCAGGAAAACATTTTTCATACCAAATGTAAGATCAAAGAGTTCGATCTTGATAACTATCTGTTCGGACTGAATAAAGACCAGCTGCATCCCGGCGAAGTCAAACGTATCGAAGCCAAGCTGCGTCACGAAATGGACGAGATCTTTTACGGTAAAAATATGGACCGTATCAATTTTTAAGGAGGATTAGCAATGCTGGATCTATGGTTTTCTGAATACCACGCGCCTGACGCCAAGCTGTCGATTTTGGTCAAAGAGCAGCTATACAGCGAGCAGACGCCCTTTCAAAAAATAGATTTTTTCGATTCTGAAACCTTCGGTAAATTTTTTACCTTAGACGGGTTGATCATGATCACCGAAAAGGACGAATTTATTTACCATGAAATGATCACTAACGTGCCGATGGCAGTGAACCCGGACATCAAAAAGGTACTGATCATCGGCGGCGGCGACGGCGGCACGGCTCGCGAGATCTGCCGCTTTACGACAGTCGAGCAGGTAGACATGGTCGAGATCGACGAACGCGTCGTGCGGCTCTGCCAGCAGTATTTCCCGCAGACGGCCTGTGCTTTGGACAATGACCCGCGGATCAATCTGATTTTTGGTGACGGACTGAAATTTGTGCAGGAAGCACCTGAGGGAGCGTATGATCTGATCTTGGTCGATTCCACCGATCCGATCGGACCGGGTGAAGGACTGTTCACTACAGACTTTTACCGTAACTGTTACCGGGCGCTGAACGATAAAGGTATTTTGATCAATCAGCACGAATCGCCCTATTACAAGGAATATGCCTGTGAAATGCGCCGGGCGCATCAAAAACTGGCGGCAGTATTCCCCGTGGCGACAGTCTATCAATTCTATATGCCGACTTATTCCTCGGGCCACTGGCTGTTTGGCTTTGCTTCCAAAGGGCTGGACCCTGTTCAAGATGCCGATTTTGAACGCTGGGCCGCTTTTGGCTTGGAAAACCGCTATTATAATCCCGGCGTGCATCTGGGAGCGTTTGCCCTGCCAAATTATGTGCGGGCTGAGTTAGAAAAATAAAAATCTAAATAATAATTTGGAAGTAGTATAATATTATATATAGTTTGTAAAATAGAAGAGAACAGTTCGTTTTCTTGAAAACATGCGTGATATATATGTAAATACAAAGATTTTTGAGAAAATTGTAAAATATTATAATAATTCTATGGGTAACGGAGTGAATAGAATGAAAATCAAAGTAACAATTATAAGTATGATACTGAGTTTATTAATAGTTTCTGTTGCATATACTGCTGAGGCTGCAATGAGTTATAATGAGGCTTTAAAGTATCAGAGTTTACATGCAAAAGAAGTTTTCATTTTTAATGAGAAAGTGAAAGATATCTATGGCGAAAAAAATGTTTGTCGTTATTTTAATCTTTTAGGCAAAGATGGCGTGGGACATAATGGTAATGCTTTTGCTGCTGATAGATCTTTTATAAATTTTCTTGTAAATTATGGGTTTGAAAATATCCCACAGGAGCCTTTTGCGTATTTTAGATGGTGGGGAGATTTGGATGGACATCCTGATAAGGGATATGAGCCTAAAACCTTTAATATATCATTTAAAGACGGATTTGTGAAAACATTTGCTATACAAGGGTGGGAATATAAACGCCAAAATTTAGGGTTCGGTAATTGGTCGCATACATATGATGGAAGGATAAGACTTACAGAGGTCGAATTATATGAATTATATACTCATGGTGACGTGATGTCAGTTTCTATTGATAAAGGAGCAGGCCGAATTAAAAATTTTTTCTATATGGGAGAAAAGGATGTAGAGGAGAAAGCTGAACTTACTAAAGGCATCGCACATGCTGTAAAAATTTTGCAAATTGATGAAGATACTATTGAGGCAAAACGTGCTGAAATGGAACAGCAAAGATTACAGAAACTTAGGGAAGAAATAGAGAAAGAACTCAAAGAAGAAGCTGAACGTGAAGCTATGAAAAAAGCCATTTTAGAAGAGATGAAAGCGAAGAATACAGGTAATTAATATTTTTGATTTGGGGATTAAGAGATAAATAATTGTAGTAACAAATGTTTTGAATATATTTTTTATTTATAATAATTAAATACAAGAAAGCAAAAGCTTCCATTTACTTTAGTAATGGAAGCTTTTGCTTTCTTGTATTTTACTATATTTGTTTTGTAAACAACCCACTTTACAAACTTTACATTGATTTTACAAAACTATGCTAACGGATTTTACTTTACTGGGCTATGCTATAGACATAGTCAGAAAACTACAAACAAATCATAAAATTTTGGAGGCTATAGTGATGAAAATGAACAAAAAAGTGGCAGGTATTTTATTAGCAGCAATGAGCACGATGATTTTTACAGGCTGCGGCAGCAGTGAACCTCAGAAAAAGGCTGATACTGCTGCGGCAGCAGGCAGCAAGATCGTCGTTATCTCTCGTGAGGATGGCAGCGGTACCCGTGGCGCCTTCATAGAACTGTTCGGCATCGAAAAGAAAGATGCTAACGGCAAAAAAATCGATCATACTACTGACAATGCTGCGATCACTAATAACACTTCTGTTATGATGACCACTGTTGCCGGTAATAAAGACGCTATCGGCTACATTTCTCTGGGTTCTTTGAACGACACGGTCAAAGCACTGAAAATAGACGGTGCTGAGGCCAGTGCTGCCAACGTCAAGATCGGTGCTTATAAAATCGCCCGTCCCTTCAACATCTGCACTAAAGACGGCTTAAGCGACGTTGCTCAGGATTTTGTGACCTTCATCATGTCGAAAGAAGGCCAGGAAGTAGTTGCCAAAGCCGGCTGCATTGGTGATGAGAAAGCTGCTCCTTATAAAGGGACCAAACCGGCAGGTAAGGTTGTCGTTGCGGGTTCTTCTTCCGTAACTCCGGCAATGGAAAAACTGAAAGAAGCTTACCTGAAAATCAATCCTGCGGCTAACATCGAAATTCAGACCAGTGATTCCACTACAGGCGTCAAATCTGCGATCAGCGGTATCTGCGACATTGGCATGGCGTCCCGCGAGCTGAAAAAGAGCGAACTGGATCAGGGCCTGAAAGCTACAGTTATTGCTACTGATGGTATCGCGGTTATCGTCAATAAAGACAACAAGGTCAGCGATTTGAAGAAAGAACAGGTCGAAGCGATCTTTACCGGCAAGACTACCGAATGGAACAAACTGTAAGCTGATAAAAAATCATATCTGAAACATCAACGGCTGCCTTTCGGGGCAGCCGCCTGTATAATGCGAGGGCATATGGAGAAACGCAAAGAAGAGATAATGAAATTTGTTTTTCTGCTGGCGGCGTGTGTATCTATCGCCATGGTGGCGATGATCTGTCTGTTTTTATTCGCCAACGGCCTGCCGACTATCGGTAAGATCGGGATAGCAGACTTTTTCCTGGGTGAAAGATGGCGCCCGGCTAATGATATTTATGGCATCCTGCCGATGATCCTGGGCAGTTTATACGTTACCTTGGGGGCTATCGTTGTCGGTGTACCTGTCGGTATCCTGACGGCGATCTTTATGGCGCGTTTCTGTCCCGGGAAAATATATAATGTGCTGAAGCCTGCCGTAGAATTGTTAGCGGGTATTCCTTCCGTAGTTTACGGTTTTTTTGGTCTGGTGGTAATGGTACCGCTGATCCGCGAACATGTAGGCGGAACCGGCAGCAGTATGCTGACTGCTTCACTGCTTTTGGGTATGATGATCCTGCCGACACTGATCAGTGTGGCCGAGGCTGCCTTGCGGGCAGTGCCCAACAGTTATTACGAAGGGGCTCTGGCTTTGGGGGCAGGCCATGTCCGCGGCGTATTTTTTACGATCGTGCCGGCTGCCAAGTCGGGTATCATGGCGGCGATCATTCTGGGGATGGGGCGTGCTGTCGGCGAAACGATGGCGGTGATCATGGTTGCCGGTAACCAGGCCCGGATGCCGATAGGCCTTTTGGAAGGCGTGCGCACGATGACGACGAATATCGTTATTGAAATGGGTTACGCTGCCGATCTGCACCGTGATGCCCTGATCGCTACGGCAGTAGTACTGTTTATTTTCATCATGATCATTAATCTGACGTTTTCGTACTTGAAAGGTAAGGTGGTGCAGCAATGACAGGTTTGAAAGCACAGCTTAACCGCAGGCTGTACGAATGCGGACGTGATCCGCTGTCGCTGTTTTTGCTGGGCTGCGTGGTCGCTGCGGCGCTGACGACTTTTCTGGTACTGAGTTTTTTGCTGGGATATATTTTGTGGCAGGGGCTGCCTAATATCGAAGCCAGCCTCTTTGCCTTGCATTATAATTCCGAGAACGTTTCGCTGTTTCCTGCTTTAGTAGATACGGTCCTGATGGTGCTGCTGGCTTTGGCTATCGCAACGCCGCTGGGTATTTTCGCAGCCGTGTATCTGGTGGAATATGCCAGCCGCGGTAACAAACTGGTGGGAGTAGTGCGGGTGACTGCCGATACTTTGGCGGGTATCCCTTCCATCGTCTACGGCTTGTTCGGTATGCTGTTTTTCGTCACTTATTTAAAATGGGGGTATTCGCTGCTAGCCGGTGCCTGCACTGTTGCGATCATGATCCTTCCCCTCATCATGCGCACAACGGAAGAAGCTTTGAAGGCTATCCCGGACAGTTACCGTGAGGGCAGCTATGGTTTGGGGGCAGGCAAGCTACGCACTGTTTTCGCCGTAGTCCTGCCTTCTGCTGTCCCCGGTATTTTAGCAGGCGTTATCCTTGCTATCGGCAGGATCGTGGGCGAAACAGCAGCGCTTATCTATACATCCGGCACGGTGGCGGCGCTGCCAGATGGAGTGCTGTCATCGGGCCGAACTCTGGCGGTGCATATGTATGTGCTGGCCAGCGAGGGCCTGTATATGAAGCAGGCTTATGCGACAGCCGTCATTCTGGTTGTGATCGTTATTGCGATCAATGCTTTATCGAGCCGGCTGGCCAAACAATTGATGAAGGGAAAATAATATGGACGCAAAAATAGCTATTGAAAATTTAGACCTGTATTACAGCGAGTTCCAGGCGCTGAAAAATATCAATATGCGGATCCCGGAAAAGGAGATCACTGCTTTTATCGGGCCGTCCGGCTGCGGCAAGTCGACGCTGCTGAAATCTTTGAACAGGATGAACGATCTGATCGAAGGCTGCCGTATTACCGGTAAGGTATTGCTGGACAATGACGATATTTACGCTAACGACGATGTGAACCTGCTGCGTAAACGTGTCGGGATGGTTTTTCAAAAGCCGAATCCGTTTCCCATGAGTGTTTATGACAATATTGCTTTCGGACCGCGTACACATGGCGTAAAAGGCAAAGCCAAGCTGGACGATATGGTAGAGGAAGCTTTGCGTAAGGCGGCGATCTGGGATGAGGTCAAGGACAGGCTTGATAAAAGCGCTTTGGGTTTTTCCGGTGGTCAGCAGCAGCGACTCTGTATTGCCCGTGCTTTGGCGGTGCAGCCGGAAGTTCTGCTGATGGACGAACCGACTTCGGCGCTGGACCCGATCTCGACCCTCAAGATCGAAGATCTGGCTCTGGAGTTGAAACAAAACTATACTATCGTCATCGTTACTCACAATATGCAGCAGGCGGTGCGTATTTCTGATAAAACAGCCTTCTTCCTTTTGGGCGAGGTGATCGAGTTCAATGATACTGATACTTTGTTTGCCAATCCGCAGGAGAAAAAGACTGAAGATTATATTACGGGGAGGTTTGGCTGATGGTAAGAAGCAGATTTGCGGCGCAGATGGAGCTTTTGAACACGGAACTGATCGTCATGGGCACTTTATGCGAGAATGCTTTGGAGCATGTAATGCAGGCTTTGCAGGAGGATAACGATGCTCTGAACAGAGAAATTGTTATTTTAGGCAAACGCACAGAGGAAAAAGAGCGTGAAGTAGAGAATATTTGTATAAATCTGCTTTTAAAACAGCAGCCTGTCGCTTCTGATCTGCGTCAGATCTCAGCGGCGCTGAAGATGATCACCGACCTGAGCCGTATTGGCGAGCAGGCGGGCAATATTGCTGAAATTTTAGGGAAGGCCGAGTTTGGCCGTGACTATGACACAACGCTGCTGCAGCAAATGGCGACGGCGGCGAAAAAAATGGTCAGCACCAGCCTGGACGCTTTCGTAAAAGGCGACCTGCGGCTGGCACAGCAGGTGGAACGTGACGACGACGTCGTTGACGAATTGTTCAGCAAAGCAAAAAAAGAATTGATCCAGGTCATACGCAGCACTCAGGATAGCGGTGAGCAGGCTATCGATTATCTGATGATCGCCAAGTATTTTGAAAAAATCGGCGACCATGCGGTCAATATTTCCCAGTGGGTGTTGTTTATGATCACAGGAGCACATGAGGAGGATACTGTGCATGATCTTTTGCGTGGAGGACGATCCTAATATTCGTGAACTGGAAGTTTATACATTGCAGTCCGTCGGTTTTAAAGCATTGGGCGTCGGCAGCGGTGAAGAGCTGTTTAAAGCACTGGAATGTGCCAAACCTACTTTGATCCTGCTGGACATCATGCTGCCAGGAGATGATGGCATAACGCTGCTGAAGCAGCTGCGCAGTGATAAACGTACAGCCCAGGTGCCGGTCATCATGGCTACCGCCAAGGGCTCCGAGTTCGACAAAGTGCACGGACTGGATAACGGTGCTGATGATTATATCGCCAAACCCTTTGGCATGATGGAAATGGTGTCGCGGGTGAAGGCCGTATTGCGCCGCTATAAGCAGGATGACAAGCAGGGCAGGCTTACTGCCGGCGAACTGGTGATGGAAATTGATAAACACCGCGTGTTAGTTGGCGGGCAGGAAGTTATACTGACTTTTAAAGAATTCGAGCTTTTGCATAAACTGCTGGAACGTCCGGGGCAGGTGTTTACGCGCGAACAGCTTTTAACTGACATCTGGGGTTATGATTTTGCCGGTGAGACTCGTACTGTCGATGTGCATGTACGCACGCTGCGTCTGAAGCTGGGCAAGGCGGGCTCGTTGATCGAGACGGTACGCGGCGTCGGTTATCGTATAGGAGCAGGCTATGAGAAATAAAATTTTCAGCGGACTGCTGTGGTTATCGACAGCGGCTGTGGTCATTGCTTCCGTGTTGATCGCCGTGATCATGTATCAGGGGTCGATGACAACGATGCAGCATGATTTGAGGCAGGAAGCTGCTTTTATCAAAATAGGTATGGAGCAGGGCGAAAAAAGTTATTTACAGGCTTTACAGGCTGAAGGGAATAAGGTGACACGGGTTACTTTGGTCGCGCCTGACGGAAAAGTCATGTATGATAATTATGTGCCTGCCGAAAAAATGCTCAATCATAAAGACCGGGAAGAAGTACAGTCAGCGCTGACTGACGGCGTTGGTTTGGCAGAACGTATGAGCGACACCCTGTCGGAAAAAACTTTTTATTATGCGCTGCGATTGGAAAACGGTGATGTGCTGCGTGTTGCCCGAACTACTGATTCTGTTTTTGCGACAGTGGCAGGCAGTATTCCTTATATGATAGCAGTAGTGCTGCTTGTGGCTTTTGTTGCCATGCTTTTAGCCCGCCGGATAACTGATAAAATGGTTTTGCCGCTGGAACAGGTCGATTTGGAGCATCCTCTGGAAAATGATACTTACGATGAATTGGCACCTTTTTTAACACGGATCTCCCAACAGCAAAAACAGGTTTCAGAAGGATTGCAGCAGCTGCGGCAAAAGCAAAATGAGCTGACAGCAATTACTCAGAGTATGAATGAAGGGCTGATCCTTTTGAATGACAGGCAGAATATTTTGTCGATCAACGACAGTGCGGCCAGATTATTTGGTTTGCAGGGCAACGAAGTGGCTGGTAAAAATATTCTGACTTTGGAACGGGGACAGGAAGTGCAGGAACTGTTGCAGAAGGTTGCCGCTGCTGGCAGCGGTGAAAGTCTTTATCAGAAGGATGGACGTTATTATCAGCTTTGCGGCAGCAGTGTTGGCGGCAAGGGCAGTGTACTGCTGATTTTTGATGTTACGGAAAAACTTGCGGCAGAAACATTGCGGCGGGAATTTTCAGCTAATGTTTCCCACGAATTGAAAACGCCGCTGCAGTCGATTCTGGGTTACGCCGAGATCATGAAAAACGGTTTGGTCCAGGAAGGTGACAAGCAGCGTTTTCTGGAAAAAATCTACAGCGAAGCTGGGCACTTGATTGGCTTGATCGATAATATTATGAAATTGTCGCGCCTGGACGAAGCTGCCGGAGATATGAAAAATCTGGAAATGGTCGAGCTGAAAAAACTGGCTGAAAATACGGCTCAGCGTCTGCAGGCTCAGGCAGCCGGAAAAAATATCACTGTCAGTGTCAGCGGCTGTGAAGCTGAGGTCGAGGGTGTACCGGCGATTTTGGGCGAGGTCATCTACAATCTGATCGATAACGGTATCAAGTATAATCGTGATGGCGGCCGCGTCAATGTAACGGTGGCAGTTGTTCCGGGAGAGGCTGTGCTGATCTTTAAGGATACCGGCTGCGGTATCGGCAGTGCGGATAAGGAACGTGTTTTTGAACGTTTCTATCGGGTCGATAAGAGCCATTTTAAAGAAACTGGCGGCACTGGTCTTGGCCTTTCGATCGTCAAGCATGGCATTTTGTTTCACCAGGGACGCATTGAACTGGAGAGCGAGTTAGAACAGGGGACGACTATAAAAATCTTTTTACCAAGAAAATAAGCAAAATACCATTCACTGTAGTGCGCAGATGAATGGTATTTTTTTGTCTTCCTAAAGCTGATTATATAATAAAATTATGTTTCATTGCTTAAAACGTATAATTTTGATAAAATTAATATAAATATATAATGAAAACAACCAATAAATTTATATTAAAACAATAAAAACAAAAGGAAGCATTATTCTGATGAAATGGCTTAAAAACAGCTTGAAAATGTTGGTGATGATAATAACGATTTTAGCCTGTGTATCTGCCTCAGCGGCGGAAACACAGGCTAAACAGGTTGTTCGTGTTGCTTTTCCAGAATCCAAAGGACTGTGTGAAACTTATGCCGATGGAACGCGTGGCGGCGCAGTTTACGAATGGCTGCTGGAAATAGCTAAATATACAAATTGGGAATATGAATTTGTTGAAGATGATTTGATGGAAGCGATCCGGGGGATTTCTGCAGGCAAATATGATTTGATGGGAGCTATTTTAAAAATTCCCGGTTTTGGTGAGAATCTTTATTATCCGGATTATCTGATCGGTTTCAACAACAGTTTATTGATTTACAATAAAGATGATTATAGTATCAAGAGTTTTGATGTAAAAAGCATCGACGGTAAAACGATCGGCGTTTTTAAAAATGCTGCTGCCAAGTTGAAACGTCTGCATAATGTACTTGATTTTAACAATGTAGCATGTAAATTTAAATATTACAGCGAGACCGATGATTTTGAACAGGCTTTGAATAAGCATGAAGTGGACTTGCTTTTGGTAAACGATACTTATAAAAACGTAAGTGATTACAATGTAGCGCTGCGCTTTGATGCAGAACCGTGTTATATTGTAGCCCAAAAAGCTGATCCTGTTATCTGTGCCCAGCTTAATGATGCTATCAAAAAAATTTATGAGGCTAATCCAAATTTCGGGGAGACAAGTTTTAGAAAGTATTTCCCGGTCAATTATCATAATGCCGCCAATATTTCACAGGAAGAACTTGACTTTATCAAACGCAGTCAGCCGTTTAAGGTTGCTGTGATAGAAGATAATTATCCTTTTTATTTTCGGGAAGGTAAAAAGTCTGTTGGCATTGTTCCCGATATTCTGTCCTTGATTTCGGCCCAGACGGGAGCAAAATTTGAATATGTAACGGCTGCCTCTTATAAAGATTCCATTGAAATGGTCAAGACAGGCAAGGCTGATGTTTTAGGCTATTTTGCTAATGAGGATAATGCCGTTGGTGCAGAAGGCATAGATATTACTAAGAATTATATGACACTGAATTCGACCGTGATGCGTAATAAGTATGCTGCTTTTTATGATAACAGAAGTGTTGCTGCAGTTATCAATGGCAGTACGGCTTCCCGTAATATCAAGCATGGCTCGGTAGTATATTTTGATACTTATGAAGAATGCCTGAAAGCAGTGGATGAGGGTAAAGCGGATTATACCAGGTTGCCTGTAGCTGTTTTAGAGCATTTGTATATGAGAGATTATTATACAAATATAACGCCGGTGGTAGACAGTCCTAAAGTATATCTGGCGTTGGGCGTCAATGCTGATAGAGATACGCAGCTGTATTCCGTATTGACTAAAGGGCTGGTAAACCTGACTGATGAACAAACTTCAAAGATTCTCTCTAATAATACTTTGATGTCAGGGAAAAAGGAGATGTCTTTTAGGGCGTTGGTTTATTCGAACCCGGTTACGTTTTCTTTGATCATAATTGTCTTTATTATACTGGCAGCTACGCTTGTTTTTATGTATTTCTGGTTTAAAATGAAAAATCAGGTTATTTACTTTAAGATGAAGCGGGTCGAGAACCTGAGTAAGGTGCGGTCGGAATTTCTTTCCAGAATGTCTCATGAGATCAGGACGCCGCTTAATGCTATTATTGGACTGGCCAATCTGATGCGGCTTTCCGGAGACGGGGATCCCGTTACGCAGAAAAATATTTCGAAAATAGATTCATCTGCTAAATTTTTGCTGTCGATAGTTAATGATATTCTGGATATGTCAAAAATTGAAAACGGTAAAATCCAGCTTGAAAGCAGGCCGTTTTCTGTGGAAAACCTGCTTGAACAGCTGCGCAATATTTTCCAGGTTATGGCCGAGGAAAGGAATATCAACTTACAATTTAAAGGCTATTTTACACATAAAAATTTTGTCGGCGATGAATTGCGTTTGAAACAGATCTTGATCAATTTGCTGTCTAATGCTCATAAATTTACAGAAACAAAAGGTGAAATTACTGTTACTGTTTTGGAAAGTTCTGTTTCGGAAAACAGCTCAGCGTTGCGGTTCAGTGTTTGTGATACTGGCATTGGAATACCGGAAGCAGATCTGGAACGAATTTTTGGGTCCTTTGAACAGGTTTTCAGAAAAAGCCGCAGTAATCAGCAGGGGACAGGTCTGGGGTTGGCGATCAGCCGCAACCTGGTAGAATTGATGGGTGGTATTTTAAGTGTGCGCAGCGAAGTTGCCAAAGGCTCGGAATTCTTTTTTACTATTGAACTGCCTGTTTATCAAGGGCAGCTTGAGGAGTGTTTAAAAAATAATGAAGTGGCTGGCAAGTATCATGTATTACAGGGGAAAAATGTTTTGTTGGCAGAGGATAATGACCTGAATGCCGAGATTGCTGCAACAATGCTGGAAATGCAGGGCGTAAAGGTAGAGCGTGTCGTTAACGGTCAGCAGGCTGTCGACAGGTTCAAGGAAACATTACCAGGTACCTATGATTTGATTCTGATGGATTTGCAGATGCCGATCAAGGACGGTTTAGAGGCAGCTGTAGAGATAAGAGCGCTGGAGAGAGCGGATGCACGGGGAATACCGATTATTGCTATGACTGCCAATACGATGCAGGAAGATCGGGAGAAAGCATTGTCGGCAGGCATGAATTGTTTTATTCCCAAGCCTTTTGATGTAGAACAGCTATATCAAAGTATAGAAAAATTTTTAAACTAGCTGAGTACTGTTTTTTTGCGTAATAAAAGAAGCGTGTATTGGGGAGAGGTTGCTGTGAAGCAAAAATATCTGAATGTCTTTGCTTTAACGGGTTTATGTTTGCTGACCTGGACAATAGAGACTGCGGCTGCTGAGGAAGCCGCAGAATTTTATTTGGAGCCGATGATAGTTACAGCGACACGTTATGAAACAAACGAAATCAAGCCTGGTTATTATAAAATTGGTGAGCAGCAGCTAAAAGCAGGTAATTATGATAATGCTTTGGACGTTGTGCAGGAATTGCCTTGTATCACTATTATGGGACAGGGTGTCAGCGGCGGCAGGAATGCTTACAGTAATATTCTGCTGAATGGTTCTGACCGTTATATTGTGGTGGTAGATGGTATTCGCGCCAACTGGAACGGCAGCAGCTACAATGATTTTGATTTTAGTGTGCTGCCAGCTGAAATGCTGGCGAGTGTGGAAGTACTGCCGGCGTCTGCCGGTGCTATATACGGTAATGCGGCGAAGGGCGGTGTGATCAGGATCACTACCAAAAAAGCTGCTGAGGGCGTTAAAACCAGTATCAATCTGGAAACCGGCAGCTATGGACGTGAAAGCGAAAATATTCTGCAGCTTGGTAAAAGCGGTGACTGGAGCTGGTTGGTGGCTGCACAGAAAAGTATTACAGGTGACTACAGCAGCGCCAGACACAGCATACCTTCATATGATAATACCGAAAATGCCGACGTTAAGGTAACAAAATCCTGGGGTGATGCTACCGAGCTTACTTTGAGCTACAGTGCTTTCAGCGGCAGATATATGTCGAAGATCTTTAACTATAAAAATATTGAAACAGATACAACTAAACCGGCAAATTTAGTTAAGAATATTTTTATGGTCAATGCCCGTAAAACTGAGAACAATCTCAGCCTGGAATTTAATCGAAAAATTTCTGACAGTGAAAATAATCTTTTGGGGATTTATCGACGTGGCAGTAATGCTGTCTATGATGAAGGGTCTAACGTTCCTAACCCCTGGCTGATCGAATTGCGCACGCAGGGATTTTTTGACCGGTATACTAAGCAGTGGCATCCTAAAAATACTTTGACCGGCGGTATTGAATATTATCAGGATCTGGTGCTGGATTATCAGGACCTTACTTCAAATTATAATGACAGGACTATGATCAGCAAAGCTGTTTATCTGCAGAATGAGTGGCGGCTGGACGACAGGCTCAAAGCAACAGGCAGCCTGCGGCAGGACTGGAATTCTTCTGCCGGTAAGAAATTGTCACCTGCGGTTGCTGTAGAATATAACCCTTCTGATAAACTGTTGTATACATTAGCGTATACTGAATATTTTGCACCGCCGAAACAGTTGCAGGTATTTTCGCCTAAAAATGGTAACGAGGGACTGAAACCGGAAGAAGGTAAAGTCTACGAATTTGGGGCTTCTTACAAGCCGGAGTCTTCACTGACTCTGAAAGCCAGTATTTTTCACCGTGATGCTGCTAATGTTATCGCAGTAGATCGTACTGTAGATCCACGACGCTACGCTAATGTTGCTCGTGAGAAAGCCACTGGCTTTACGCTTTCTGCCGATAAACGTTTTTCAGAGCAGTGGCGGGCTTCAGTAGCCTATACGCAGACGAAGGTAGAGACAGAACGCAGCAAAAATATGCCTCAGGTCAGTACGATGATCCCGCATGGTGAATTACAGTTTAATCTGCTTTATGACAGAGAGCCTTACAGCGCTTTACTGCAGGGGCGAGGTGTGTTTGATCAGGCCAACGGCCGCGGCGAGAACCTCTTTGCCAATAATACTTACTGGGTCTGGAATGCTTCTGTAAACTATAAATTGAATAAGCAGGCGAAGCTGTATGTGAAGGTCAATAATATTTTCAACCAGTTTTATTCCAGCTGGGATAATGATACAGGTGGTTTTTTGGGGTTTGAAGAATGGTATGCCGAACCGGGGCGCAATTATCAGATTGGCATCAATTATACCTTTTGAGTGAAGTTATTGTGCTAAACATAAACGAAACACCATACGTTTTTAGAGATGGTGTTTCGTTTTTATAATCAGTATAGTTAAAATGGCAGATGCTAGGATCGTTTAATGAAAAATCAGTGGCTAAAGAGCGTTTTGTAAGCCATCAGCATCAAGAAACCGCTGATAAATGTTTTAAGAAGCTGCTGCAGTAGAGGGGTCAGCAAAAGTGTAGCCTTGCTGCATAAAAAGGCAGTGCCGCTTAGGACTATAAAAGTCGCACTTATACAACCGCAGCAAAAAATGAAGAGTCGTAGATTTGTAAACTGCTCTTTAACAAGTTGGGCGGATAAAATACCAAGCCAGAAAATAATTGTCAGCGGGTTACTTAAAGTCAGTACAGCAGCCGCCGCAAAGCTGTTGGTTAATGTAGCGTTGCCATGGAAGAATTGGGGCAGACTCATGGCAGGGAAAAATGTCTGTAAGGCAAAAAGCAGTAAAATCAAAGCGCTCAAATAACGTAATCTCTTTTGCAGCAAAGGGTTGTTCTGAAGCCAGGTTCCGATACCTAATAATGCCAGCAGGATATAACAGGCGTCAATTAAAGTTACTGCTGTTACGGCGAGTAAAGCAGAGGTTATTCCCCGGGTAATAGCTGTTTGAAGAACAAAAAGAAAAACAGGCCCAACTGACAATTGTAAAATTATACCCAGGCGCAGCCCGCCTAGAAAAGTATTTAGCAATTTAATTCTTCCTTTAGCGTTGTCAGAGTAATAAAGGTGTTAGAACTGCTGACGCCGTCGATTTTTTTGAGCATGTTGGTAAGAAAGCTTTCCAGAGCGGCTGTATCGCTGACACTTACTTTAAGCAAATAGTCATAAGTTCCGGCAAGATGATGACATTCAAGTACACAGGGAAGAGCTGTTATTTGCCTGCGGAAAGCATCTATATGCTCTGTTTTATCAATATTTACAAAAACAAAAGCCAAAAGATTTTGACCTGTCTGCTTACGGTCAAGCTTGACTGTATACTTTTGGATAATTGAATTTTGTTCGAGTTTACGTATTCTTTCGGCAACAGCAGGAATTGACAGTCTGACTTTTTTGCTTATTTCAGAAGCAGTAGCGCGTCCGTTTTCTTTTAAACAGTTAAGAATTGCAGTATCAATAGTGTCCATAAAAACCTCCTTAAGGAAATAATATAGCAATACTTTGTTGAAAGTAAATGATTTATTAAAAAACAATAAATATTTAAGGAAATAAGCGAAAAATATTAAAAAATACCGTTGGACACATCTTGTCCAACGGTATTTTAACGTCAGTTATTTCTTTTTGTCTTTTTTCAGTTCTACGTTGATTTCAAACAGTCTGTCCCAGGGGAACGAAATGTCAAAATTACTTTTCTGGGTAAATTTATAACGCTCTGACAAATCGTGACAAACTCCTAAGGCCAGCTCATGGATCGGTTTTTGGTAGGGGCCGAGCAGGTAAATGGCAGCCGTCTGATTTTTGCTTTCTAAAAAGGCTGTGGCACTGCGGCGGGCGTTTGCCTGGTAATACCAGTCGTCGATGACCCTGATCCGCATCAGCTTTTCCGCCTCCTGTTTCGGCATTTGCGGCATCAGGATACCCTGGCAGATAGCAAAACCAACAGTATTGTCTGCCGTGTTCCAGCCGTTATAGGCTGTCAGGCGTTCCAGCTGACCCTGCCTGGCCAGTTCATTCATAAAGCCGTTATCGGCTCCGTTGGAATAGGCTACGTCAGCTAAAGATACCTGGTAACCTTTATCCAGAAGCTGTTTGAGCTGTCCGATATAGGTACGGTTTTGCGGTGAAGAGAAAAATTGGTTCGAAGGAGCTGTAGAATCCATCATCACACCGTCGAAGGGCGTATTGAGCGCCAGGACTATATCGGCATTAACGGCACTTGTAGCAGTGCGGCCGTCTACCGCTAAGATCTGCTGCGGTACTGACTGTCCTAAGGTCATATCAGAATATTGCGGCAGTGTGCGCGGCCCCCAGCCGTCAGCATAAAAAGCATAAACTCTGGGTTGGTAACGGTTCAGTTCATTGCCTGCTCTTGTCAGCAGCAGCAGGCCCAACTGGTCGACACCGGGAACGATCTGAAATGTACGCTGCGTTAGGTCATAGGTTTCCTGGGTCAGCTTGCGGGCTTCCATATGCGTATGGGACAGCGGCGCATTATCATCTTTGCCGATCGCCAGGAAGTGGAACCGGTTACTGCGGGTCATTTCAGTCAGCTTGCTGTTGATATGAAGATTTTTTTGCCGCCGTTCCAGCCAGTCCTGTAGATCTGCTTTGGGTAGATTGGTGGCCAGAGTTTTTTTCGTTAAGGCGTCTTTTAAGCTGAGGCCTATCAGATCCTCGGAGTCACAAAGTTCGGAATAACGAAAAATAGCCGTGCCGATTTTGGAATAATAAGGCGGTTCAACGGCGCCAAAACTGGCACGTGGTGTACGCATCAAGGTTGAAAAGGCATAAAGGCGGACAGGGAATTGATCGCGCAGTGTTTCAAGCCGCTGTAGGCGCTGTTCTAAAACTGCCTGCGGTTCGTGATGAGTGCGTGAAGCGACCAGGCCGCCATAGATCAGGCTGTCTGTGGAAATAACGGCAGCTTCTGCCTGCGGAGCACGGCTGACGAGCCATTTCCATAATTCATCAGGACTGCCGTTGCGATTATACGAAGCAAGATATTTATCAGGTGGAAGCAGTACTTTATAACCTGCTGCTTCCATTGTGCTGACAACATAAGAGGAACAGACAGGACGGTTATCCAGAGGTAAAAAAAGCAGGGTCTCTTTTGTTTTTTCTGCTGCCTGAGCCGAAGTAAAAAACAGCAGTAACAGGCATAGCAGCAGTATTTGTCTGAGTTGATTCTTCCAAAGTTTCATTTAGGGCATCTCCTAAAAATATCACTAAATCTAATATAATTATAAGATAACGATACAAATTTGGCTACAAGAATTTTACAAATCAAAATTATTGACAATAATTATTGTTAAGTTTATAATTAGAGTCAATCACATAATCAATCGGTTATGCGAAGGACGAGGCTAACGTATCTTTCCTGCAGAGAGAAGCGCCCAGGCTGCAAGCGCTTTGGAAAAGCGATAGACCTTACCACCTTCAAACCACATTGCGGAACCTGCCAGGTGGCAGTAAGTATGCAGTGTCGTATGCCGGCGTTAACGGTACCGAGTGGGCTTGCCAGTGGCAGGTCAATTAGGGTGGAACCGCGGTCAACTCCGTCCCTTTCCAGGGAACGGAGTTTATTTATTTTTAGGAGGCTAAGGAAATGGCAAATGTTAAAGTAACCTTAAAAGATGGCAGTGTTAAAGAAGTTGCTGCCGGAACGACTTTGCTGGAAGTAGCGAAGGGCTTGTCGCAGAAGCTTGGCAAACAGGCGCTTTTGGCAGTAGTAGATGGTGTGAATAAAGATTTGACAGATAAATTGGAACAGGATGCGGCAGTGGAATTTGTCGTGCCCGAAAGCGCTGAAGGGCTGCATGCGATCCGTCATACGGCGGCACATGTCATGGCACAGGCGATCCAGCATTTGTTCCCAGATACTAAATTTGCGATCGGGCCGGCTATTGCCAATGGATTTTATTATGATTTAGACAGCGAGCATATTTTTGTCCCGGAAGATCTGGTTGCTATTGAAAAAGAAATGGCTAAAATCGTTAAAGCTAATCTTCCACTTGTGCGCAATGAATTGCCCCGCAATGAAGCTTTGCAAATGTTTGCGGCCAAAGATGAAAAGTATAAAGTGGAACTGATCAATGATCTGCCTGAAGATGCTGTTATCAGTACTTATACTCAGGGTGATTTTACCGATCTGTGCGCCGGGCCGCATTGCCCGTCGACAGGCAGGGTCAAGGCGTTTAAATTACAAAGTATTGCCGGCGCTTACTGGCGCGGTGATGAAAAAAATAAAATGCTGCAGCGTATTTATGGCACAGCTTTCCCCAGTAAGGAAGAGCTGGACGCTTATCTGCATATGCTGGAAGAAGCTGCTAAACGCGATCACCGTAAACTTGGCAAAGAGCTGGATCTGTTCAGCATTATGGAAGAAGGACCGGGCTTCCCGTTTTTTCATCCCAATGGTATGGTGATCCGCAATGAGCTGATCAATTACTGGCGTGAAGTGCACAGACGCTATGGTTATCAGGAGATCAAAACGCCGATGATCTTATCCCGCAAATTGTGGGAAACCTCGGGGCACTGGGACCATTACCGCGAAAATATGTATTTTACCCAGATCGACGGCGAGGATTACGCAATCAAACCGATGAACTGCCCCGGCGGGATGCTGGTTTATAAAACCCATCCGCACAGCTATCGCGAGCTGCCGATCCGTGCCGGTGAGCTGGGGCTGGTACATCGTCATGAATTGTCGGGCGCTCTGCATGGTTTGTTCCGTGTCCGCTGCTTTACGCAGGATGATGCGCATATCTTTATGATGCCCAGCCAGATCAAAGATGAGATCCAAAACGTCATTCGTCTGTTTGACGAGGTTTATGCGACCTTCGGCCTGAAGTACCATGCCGAGTTGTCGACGCGCCCTGATGATTCGATGGGCGATTCTGAAACCTGGGAAACTACTACTAACGGTTTAAGGGACGCTATGGAAGACTTTGGCCTTGATTATGTGGTCAACGAAGGCGACGGTGCTTTCTACGGCCCGAAGATCGACTTCCATCTGACTGATTCCATCGGTCGTACCTGGCAGTGCGGCACAATCCAGCTGGATATGCTGCTGCCGGAAAAATTTGATTTGACTTATACCGGCGAAGATGGACTGAAGCATCGTCCGGTTATGATCCACCGTGTTGTGTATGGTTCGATCGAGCGTTTTATCGGTATCCTGATCGAGAACTATGCCGGTGCTTTCCCGGCCTGGCTGGCTCCCTGCCAGGTACGCGTAATGCCGATCACTGACAAGCATTATGAGTATGCTAAAAAATTAAGCGATGAAATGTTCAAGCTGGGATTGCGGGTTTATCTGGATGACCGTAACGAAAAAATCGGTTACAAGATTCGCGAAGCACAGCTGCAGAAGGTTCCGTATATGCTGGTCATCGGCGATAAGGAAGTCGAAGACGGTACTGTTGCCGTACGTCGTCGTGGCGAAGGCGATATTGGCGCTATGAAGCAGGAAGAGTTTATTGCGATGCTGCAAAAAGAGATCGCTGAAAAGAAATAATAATTGCCTTAAGTTTTATGACGACCCTGAGCCGTGCTTTATGTTGCGGCTCGGGGTTTTGTATTTACCGGTACTGGTATTCAGTATGGTGCTGCCTGGAGTTATCTGCTGGAATAACAGCGGTACAGATTATTGACAGAAAAATAAAAATCATTTATACTAAAATAGTAAGTCGGCTAACTATAGCGGTGGAGGTTCTTTTAAATGGATGAAAGATTTATGCCTACCAGGGAGGCCTTGCAGGATTTTTCCCGAAAATTTCCTGAGATCAATGCTTCAGCCGTGGAAGTACTGATTTTGTTTATGCGGACGGCTGAACGGGTACAGCATAAAATTTTTGATGTTCTGGAACAAAAATACAGTTTATCAGAAGGCAAATTAGTAGTCATGATCGTGCTTTATCAAAGCAGCGAACCGCTGGCTCCTTCGGTCCTTGCCGCTAAGGCTGGCGTCACTAAGGCTACTATCAGTGCGATGCTGCAGCGTATGGTACGCGATGGGCTGGTGTCGCTGGTAGCTGATGCTGCGGATAAGCGAGGCAAGTTGGTAGCTTTGACAAAGCAGGGACGCGATTTTATGGACGAGGTCTTGCCGGGGCATTTTATGCGTACGGCTGCGCTGGTCAGCGATTTTTCGCAGGAAGAACAGACGCTGCTTGTTAAATTATTAGCAAAACTTGGAGGCTAAAACTCTCTTAACTGTAAGGGAGTTTCTTTTTAACGATATAGTTAGCCGACTTACTATATTGCAGGATCTATTTTCAGAGATGGGGAGGAACATCGGGCATGGGAGGCAATAAGAGGCTTTATAAGGTGGGCAGGACCTTTGTAGCGCTGCTGATCGCAGGCGGACTGGTTCTGACATTTTTCAACAGAGATGCCATTAGTATGGGGCAGAAAGAAAAAGAAGGGATACTGACAGCGGAACAGATCAATATATCATTTCAGGATATAGGCGGTAAGCTGATGCTGGAGAACGTTAAGGAAGCGCAGCAGGTGAAACAGGGCGATGTTTTAATGGCTTTGGATAATACCGATATTGATCTGGCGATCGCTAAACTGGAAGCGCAAATCAAACAAAGCAGCGGCAGTATCGATATCGGTCTGGAAAAAGCAACGACTGTCGAAGAACAGACTTACCGCAGTATTGAGCAGTGTAAAAAATCCTATGACGCTGCCCGCTCGACCTTTGCTAATAAAGAGTTATATTACCAGCGCATGAAAAAGCTGCTGGCTACTGGAGCTGTTTCTCAGTTGGAACTTGATAATGCTCAGACAGACCTGGAGGTGTGCCGGGCCGAGATGGTGCGGGCAGAACGGTCGCTAAACGAGCTTTTGGCAGGCACTGAGCCGCAGGATAGAATGAAGGTGTTGACGACGGACGACGCCAGCGGTATTTATTTGCCGACGATTGAGCAGACTCGTAAAGAACTGGCTAATGATCTTTATAATGTGGAAAGTATGAAGATAGCGCTGCAGGAACTGAAGGTGCAGAAAGAGCGGCTGACTTTAAAGGCGCCGGAAGATGGAAAGATTTTAACTATTATCGCCCGGCAGGGGGAAATGGTAGCGGTCAATACGCCGGTTATTTTGCTGGAAAGCATGCGTTATTATTATGACATTTATGTAGATGAAACTACAGCGGCCAAATTACATGAGGGTGATCTGATAACCGGTACTGCTGTTGCCAGTGGTAAAACAGTCCAGGGCAGGATACGCCTTTTAACAGCTGCGCCGGGGTTTGCCGATATCAAAATGAGCCGCGAAAAAGGACAGGCTGATCTGGCAGCTTTTCAGGTGCGCATTTATACAGAACCAGGCGAAGGGATTTTGCCGGGGATGACGATAAAGGTGGATAGCGATGAACTCATTAAGAGATGAAATTGAATTCATGTTTTCCGGGCAGGGTATGCCTTATCATAAAGTATCAATGGTTTTAGCAGTTTTTATAGCAGTTATTTTTACGGTGGTATACAGCAATAACTATATCAAAGAGGCCGATGTTGCCGTGATCGATATCGACAACTCACGTTTCAGCCGCAGTTTTATCGAAGATCTGGACGCATCGCCTTTTATCCATATCAAAAACGTTTATCAGACGCCGCAGAACCCTGATAAACTGATGTACCATGACGAGCATATTGCAGTGCTGTATATTCCGCATGATTTTGAAAAAAAGCGTTACAGTAAAACTCCTAATAATATCGGTGTTTTTTATGATAATATCAATGCGGCCCAGCTGGCCAATCTGCGGGAAGCATTGAACGAGATCATTGCCGAAGCCAATGCGCCCATAGGTATCGAGCAGATCCAGGCCCTGGGTCTGAATGCTTTACAGATGCAGAGCATCATGCAGAATATTTCTCTGAAAGAAAGGTTACTGTTCAATCCTGTAGATGCCCACAGCAATTCCAGTACCTTTGGCTTTTTATTTTTCTTTGGGACGATGTTTCTGGTTTTTGCTACGATCGGTTTAGTTCCGCGGCTGAAACTGGAGCGCAAATGGCCGTTGGAATTGCAGGGAACTTCGCTGGGGTTAATGCTGAGGACGGTACCTTATGTGGTATGTTTCACTGTCTCTATGGTAGTGGGTCTGATGCTTACCAGAGTCATTGGCGATTTGACGGTACTGGGAAATTATTTTACGCTGCTGGCGGTTATTGTACTTTTAGGGTTCTCAGTAGCTCTGATGGCTGTTTTTATTGGCTTGAGCTCGGCTAATCCGGGTGTTGCTGCCAGCAGGATGATTTTTTTCCTTCCGGGCGGTTTTATCCTTGGCGGTGCCAGCGGGCCGATGAATGTGCTGCCGGTCTGGGTACAGGTCGTTTCCAATGTTTTTCCGCTGGTGTGGGGGTATCGCCTGCTGCGTGATGTAATGCTGCGCGGTGCCGGGTTTTGGGACTGCTTATGGGAATTTGGAACTTTTATGATTTTTATCGGTGTTTTGGCAGCGCTGGTACATTTGCGTTTTGGCTATGAAGCCGCAAAAAATTCAGCAGCTGCCGGCGCAGACAGGGAGGCAGAACATGAAAGTGTTTAAGAATATTTTGGTGCCGCTGGATGGTTCGCAGGCGGGCAGGGAAGCGCTGCTGTATGCGTTGTCACTGGCAGAAACTTATCAGGCGTCTGTCTGGATCCTGCATGTTATCGACCTGAATCAATATATGAGCAGCTTTGAACAGGTCAGCGGCAGCGGGTATTTGCCGCAGGAAATTTTGGACGAAGGGCAGAAAGTATTGGAAGAAGTCTGCGGGTTGATACCAGCAGGTGTGACGGCAAAGACACTTGTCAAAATGGGCCGGCCGCAGGAAAGGATTTTGGAAACGGCAGCGGAAATGCAGGCTGATCTGATAGTTATGGGTAGCCGTGGGTTGGGGGCCTTGAAGCAGATGCTGATGGGAAGTGTTAGTCAGCATATTTTGGTTCACGCCAAGAGCCCTGTTTTAGTGATAAGATGATTTTTGTCGGGCTGTAGCTGTGTTAGTATGCAATAACGTCCTAATGATTTATGCAAAAAATAAATAATGATTATTGATATAGCGTGAGAAAAGTGCTATAATAAATACATAAGAAAACGGCTGTCTAAGCCGCTAAGGAGGATGTTAGTATGAATAAAAAAGTTTATAAATCTTTTAACGAGCAGGTTCAGGCTGAATTATATTCCGCTTATATGTATCTGGCGATGAGCCTGGATATGGAAGCGAAAAATTATAAAGGTATGGCTAAATGGTTGTATCTGCAGTATGAAGAAGAACGTGAGCATGCACTGCGTTTTGTAAAATTTATGCAGGACTGCGGCGTACAGCCACAGCTTTTGCAGATCGATATGCCGGCTGCCGATTACGGTACACCGCTGGCTTTATTTAAAAAAGTTCTGGAGCACGAAAAGTATGTTACTTCCCGTATTTATGATATGTATGAAGTGGCATTGAAAGAAAAAGATTATGCGGCTCAAAGCTGCTTGAAATGGTTTATCGACGAGCAGGTAGAAGAGGAAGCTAACGCTTCTGAGATCGTTGAAAAGCTGGAAATGATCGGTGATAACATTTCCGGACTGTTCTATCTTGATGGTCAGCTGGGAGCAAGAAAAGATTAAGAAAGCTGTTGACACAAAGCTTACAGTATGATATTATATCCAAGTAACAAAGCAGAAGCCGCTCGCTTCTCACCTTGCAGCACAGGCTCGACAGGGTTGGATATGATTTTCAGCGCGGGCAGTATTATCTGCTCGCGTTTTTTATTTAATTTTGGAGGTGAACGGTTATTAGCAAAGAAAGCTTGCGTATCAATGAAGAAATTCGGGCACGGGAAGTGCGCGTTATTGCCGGTGAAGGCGAACAGCTGGGTATTATGTCCGGCCGGGATGCTTTACAGCTGGCCCAGGAAAGACATCTTGATTTAGTGGAGATCGCGCCGACAGCGAAACCTCCGGTGTGCCGGATTATGGATTACGGCAAGTATCGTTACGAGCAGCAAAAACGAGAAAAGGAAGCTCGTAAAAAGCAGAAAACCTTTGATATCAAAGAAGTCAAACTGCGCCCTGGTATCGAGGATCACGACTATGAAGTAAAATTTAAAAATGCGCTGCGCTTCTTGGAAGACGGCGATAAAGTAAAAGTTACGATCATGTTCCGTGGCCGCGAATTATCGCATCCAGAGCTTGGCGAAGTATTGCTTAAAAGAATGGCGGAACAGCTTAAAGACACAGTTGTCATTGAGCGCGCGCCTAAACTGGAAGGCAGAAACATGATTATGATTGTTGCGCCTAAAGCTACTAAATAAGGAGGACTTAACAATGCCTAAAATGAAAACCCGCAGAGCTGCTGCTAAACGTTTTAAAAAGACTGGTACCGGTGAATTCAAACGTGCCAAAGCTTTTAAAAGCCACATTCTGGAACATAAATCTCCTTCCCGCAAGAGAAACTTGCGTAAGGCTGCACTTGTTCACAAAACTGATCATGAACGCGTAGCAAAAATGCTGCCGTACGCATAATAGATAAGGGAGGCTGACTATAATGGCAAGAATTAAAGTGGGCGTTACTGCTCATCGTCGTCATAAAAAAATCTTAAAACTGGCTAAAGGTTATCGCGGTTCCAAACATTTGCTGTTCAAAAAAGCTAATGAAACCGTTATGAAAGCTTTAAGCTATGCTCGTCGTGACCGTCGTGCTAAAAAACGCGAATTCCGTCGTTTGTGGATCGCTCGTATCAACGCTGCTACTCGTGCTAACGGCATTAGCTACAGCCGTTTTATGAATGGTCTGGCTAAAGCAGGTATCGAAATGAACCGTAAAGTTTTAGCTGATATGGCTATTTATGACGCAGCTGCTTTCACAAAACTGGTAGAAGCTGCTAAAGCTGCTCTGTAAGATTTATTCTTACGGTAAAATGAAGTGGATTGCCGCGTGAGCGGCAATAAAAAACAGTGTAAGTCTTATGACTTACACTGTTTTTGTTTTTCAGCGGTTATTTAATACCGTTAAGAATAGTCACTAATTCTCCTGCGCTGGTATCACCGGCAACGGGAGTCACGATACCCTTGCCTGCAATTTTTACAGTGCCGCCTTCAGCATAGGCGTCTTGGGTATTTTGACCTGCGTGGTAAATGGCTGCCAGATTACCTGCTACGAAATAAGAACGCTGCATGCCGCTCATATTGCCCGAAGCTGCAGGTTTCATAAAGGTTTTGCCATTGACTTTAACTTCACCGCTGTTAGCATCGACAGTAACTTTGCCGTTACTGTATTCAGTGAGTTTTTTAGCGTAATTGTTGCGGCGGTCAGTATCTTTTGGATGGGTAGAAGGATTGAGAATGTCACTGAGGATATCGCTTTTCGAGCCGTCGCTGGAACTTTCGATAACAGTTTGCCAGACGGCAGCTGGAGCGCCTACGTTATAACCGGCATCGGCCATATAAGTAAAGGCAATGTTATCAGCTTCCCATTCGTTGGGTTTGGTAACGCCGGTATTCTTAGCATGTACAGCTACTACCTGAGCTGCCAGGCCGTTGGCGCCGCCGATCTCGGAACCGACGGTTTTCATGATGAAGTCAACTGACATTTTTTTCTTAGCGCCCTTGATGGGATGCTCTTTCTGGCCATGTACCAGTTCGTGCGCGATAACAGCGGCCATTTTGTCTTCGTTGTAATCAAGGAACCAGAAGGCGCCGATATTGACGGATACATTATGCCCTAAAGTACAGTAAGCATTGAAGAATTCCTGATTGTTGACAAAATAATTATAGGGTTTGCTGCTGATCGTCGGATCGCTTTTGGCGATAGCCGGGGTCATACGCTGCATAATGCGGCCCAGCATGGCGTTAGCATTATAATCGCCGTTGACACCGTCGTCTTGTTTGATTGCTTCAAACAGTTCGTAACGTCCGTCATTATCATAATAATTCAGAGCTTTGTTGATCTCCTGCTGCTCTTTGGCGGCACCGACTGCTTTTCCGGCAATACTGCCCAGATTGATCGCTTCTGCCGACTGCGGCAGACTGAAGCTGAGTACAGATACGGCTAAAAGTGCTGCACCTACTAAAATTTTAGATTGTTTAAACATTGATATCCCCCTTTGTATATATTCTGTAAGTTATTATAGCAAACGAAATGCTAAAAGCAAAGTTTTGTTTAAAGAATATTATTAAAGAAAAAAGAGTTTTGCTTAATTTGTCTGACCGCTGTATAATTTAAGTTGAGTTTTTAAATGGCTGTGAAGAAGAATTTTAGATGAAGATGAGGAAAATATGGAACAGGTGTTGACGAAAGCGCTGGCTTTTGTGATTATTATTGCTTTTGGCTATTTGTTGAAGCAACGCGGTTTTTTCAAGCCGGATGACTATAAATTGATTGCGAAAATTGTTTTGAATATTACGCTGCCCTGTGCCGTTATCACCAGCTTTGCGGCCTTTAAAATGGAGTATACGCTGTTTGTACTGACATTGATCGGTTTTCTGGGGAATCTGCTGATGATTGTCTGGGGCTTTATGCTGACACGTTATCAGACAAATGCGGCGAAGATTTTTTATGTTTTTAATCTGGCCGGTTATAATATCGGCTGTTTCACATTGCCGTTTGCGCAAAGCTTTCTGGGGCCTTTTGCTGTGGTAGCCACCTGTATGTTCGATGTGGGAAACTCGATCATGTGTACCGGCGGTACCTATGCTTTAGCCAGCGGGCTGGTGCATACAGGTGAAAAATATGAGCCGGTCACTCTGCGCAGTGTAGCCGTAAAGCTGCTTAGTTCAGTACCTTTTGTTGTTTATGTGCTGATGCTGGTCTGTGCATTGTTTGAAGTGCATCTGCCGCAGCCTGTTTATACTCTGACCGGACTTATCGGCAGTGCTAACACTTTTTTGTCGATGCTGATGATCGGAATGATGTTCGAAATGACTCTGGATCTGGAGAAACTGAAGCAGGTCCGCGAAGTGGTGCTGTACCGCTATGTTTTCGGGGTAGCTTTGGCATGGGTGTGCTTTTATCATGCGCCGCTCAATGCAGAAGTCAAGGAAGTGCTGGCGCTGGTTTTTTTGGCGCCCTCTACGGCGATCGCACCTATCTTTATTGCCAGGATGGGCGGCAATGTTGAGCTGGCTGGATTTGCCAATTCCATAACTATTGTGATCAGTATTATTTTGATGACATTGTTTTTTACATTTCTGCACGTTTGATTTGTAATTAAATAAAGCTGCATTTTAGTAAGCAAGTAAAATTGACAAGCATAAAGTAATGAGAGTAAACTTGAACTATACTCAATAAGTAATATTTGGCGGCTTTTGTCGGGATGGTGAAGAATTTGTTATTTTTGATCAATTTATTGCATAGATGGTTAAAGCTGCTTAATCATAGCTTGACGGGCAGCCAGATGGTGGCGTTTACTTTTGCCATGCTTATCTTGTGCGGTTCAATGCTGCTGATGCTGCCAATTGCCAGTGCTGATGGCAGCAGTATGCGTTTTATCGACGCTTTATTCACAGCGACTTCGACTTCATGTGTAACGGGACTGGTCGTGGTTGATACCGGTCATTATTTTTCCTGGTTCGGCAAGCTGGTGATGATTGTTCTTATTCAGATCGGCGGCTTGGGGATTATGACGCTGACGACGCTGCTGAGCGTGGCGATCGGCAAACGTATCAATCTGAGGGAGCGGCTGTTTATTCAGGAATCGCTTAATCTGAACGAGCCTTCCGGAGTAGTACGGCTGTCGTTGAATGTTGTAAAATATGCTTTGACGATCGAATTTGTTTTTGGTACTATTTTGGCCTGGCATTTTTATTCTGCTTTGGATATGGGGCTTACGGGTATTGCCTGGGGATACTGGCATGCGATCTCTGCTTTTTGTAATGCCGGCTTTGATTTGTTTGGCGATTATACCAGCCTGACAGGGCATTATAATGATGTAACGCTGAATTTGTGCATTATGGCTCTGATCACTATCGGCGGTATGGGTTTTACCGTTTTGGATGATCTGCGCCGTAACCGAAAATGGAGCAAGTTGCGGCTGCACAGTAAAATAGTGTTGACAGCCAGCGCGATCCTGACTTTTGGCGGCACACTGGTGATTTTGGCTCTGGAATATACGAATCCGGCTACCTTAGGCGGTATGCCCAATGAACTGGACAAATGGATGGCTGCTGCGTTTCAATCCGTTACCTGCCGGACGGCTGGGTTCAATACGATCGAACTGACTGATATGCGGGCCAGTTCGCTGTTTTTTATGGTACTTTTAATGGGCATCGGCGCTTCGCCCACATCTACTGGCGGCGGTATGAAAACTACGACAGTGATGGTACTGCTGGTATCTACCTGGGGATTGCTGCATGGTAAACGCGATACAGTGTTGTTTGACAGGCGGATCGCTTCGGAAACAGTCGATAAGGCTTATAATGTCTTTACTGTCTGTCTGCTGTGGATGCTGGGTGCGTATTTTCTGCTGCTGATTTGTGATGGCGGGCTGCATCGTGCTGATTACGTGTTGTTTGAAGTGGTTTCGGCTTTTGCTACTGTTGGGTTGGGGGTAGGTATTACGCCCGACTGGAATGACTGGGGCAAGCTGATTCTGGTTCTGACTATGTATGCCGGACGTATTGGTGTGCTGACTTTTGTTTTATCATTCCTGCATTCTAAAGACGATAAGATCAGATATCCTTCGGAAAATATTATGATTGGTTAAAGGCGGTAACGATAATGATTAAAAAACAACGTGAAAAACAATATGCTGTTTTTGGCTTAGGCCGTTTTGGCACCAGTGTAGCGCTGACGCTCAATGAGCTGGGGTATCAGGTCATGGGTGTCGATACTGACGAGGATAATGTACAGAATCTGGCGCACGAACTGACGCATGTAGTGACGGCAGATGCTTCTGATGAACGTACATTGCGTTCTTTGGGCGCTCAGAATTTTGATGTGGCAGTTGTGGCGATCGGAGACTTGGAAGCTAATATGATGACGACGCTGCTTTTGAAGGAAATGGGCGTGCCTGTGGTCGTTGTAAAAGCAATCAATCAGGTCCATGGTAAGATGCTCGAAAAGATCGGCGCTGATAAGATCGTCTATTCGGAACGTGATATGGGACAGCGCGTTGCCCATAACCTTATTTCCAACAGTATCGTTGATTATATTGAGCTGTCCGATACTATCAGTCTGATGAGTATCACGGTGCCGACAAGTCTGGCCGGGAAAAATCTGATCGAATCCAATCTGCGCAGCCGTTATAACGTCAATATCGTGGCGATCAAGCACGGCAGTGAAACGCTGGTCAATCCAGATCCTAAAATGGTGCTGAATCTTGGCGATGAGATGATCATTATTGGTGAACATGATAATATTAAGGCACTGGAGGAAGTTGTCTGATGAAAGAATTGAGCAGCGTCAGTAATCCTGTCGTCAAGGCTGCCGCAGAGCTGAAACAAAAAAAATACCGGACTGAGCAGCAGGCTTTTTTAGTGGAAGGCCTGCGTGCAGTGGAAGATGCCGTCAAATATGGCACGGTGAAGCAGCTTTTTGTGCTGCAGGAGAATAAAGCTGTTTCGATGCGGCAGGCTGCAGTCGTAGAACAGGCAGCCCTTGCCGGTGCTGAATTATATGCAGTGACTGAACAGGTGATGAAAAAAATTGCCGATACAGAAACGCCGCAGTCGCTGACGGCCGTGGTTGCCAAAACCAGGGCGGCTTTAGATGAACTGGCGTCTGCAGGCGGTACTGTACTTGTGTTAGACCGCATCGGCGATCCCGGGAATCTTGGTACGATGATCCGCAGCGCGGATGCGGCAGGCATCTGCGGCGTGATTTTGCTTGCCGGCTGTACAGATGTTTTTGCACCTAAAGCAGTACGTGCGACAATGGGGTCGCTGCTGCATTTGCCTGTTGCCGAAGGGGTCAGCGAAACTGATTTTATCAAATGGGCACAGCAAAGCGGGTATGAGCTATTAGTAACTTGCCTGGCTAACGCCGGCAGTTTATATGAGACCGATTTGCAGGGCCGGGTGGCGGTTGTTATCGGCAGTGAGGCCGAAGGTGTTTCAGAAAGTTTGTTGGCAGCGGCTGACAAAAAAGTTTTTATACCGATGGAAGGCCAGGCAGAATCGCTTAATGCTGCGGTGGCGGCAGGGATCGTTATGTTTGAATGTCTGCGTCAACGGCTTGCATGCAAAGGCAAGTTGTGATAAAATTAATAGCGTTAATTGAATACGCCCCATTTTTTTGACACGATGACCGGGAGAGTACGCCAGATGTGCGACACAGAGAGCGAGGCCACGGCTGCAAGCCTTGCGACACACTAAAGCGGAAGTTCACTCGTGAGTGTTTGTACTGAAGGCTTTAGCTGTGTAGGTGCAACGTCAGTCGCGTTAAGACAGCAGAGTACAAATTAGGGTGGTACCGCGGAAGCATAACTTTCGCCCCTTACCAGGGGCGGGAGTTTTATTTTTTTACAGGAGGAAGAATATGAGAGAAGAATTGCAGGCACTTAAAGAACAAGCGCTGGCAGAACTGGAAGCAGTAACGACGCCTGACGGTCTCAAAGATCTACGCATCAAATATCTGGGTAAAAAGGGCCCCATGACGGAGATACTGCGTGGCATGGGCGCATTGCCGGCTGAAGAAAGGCCAAAGATCGGTCAGATCGTCAACGAAGTAAAAAGTACTTTGGAAGCGGCGATCAATGAGAAAGCCGTGATTTTGGAAGCCGAGGCTTTGAAAGCCAGGCTGGCTAACGAGAAGGTTGATATCACTTTACCGGGCCGTACCCAAAGCTGCGGGCATCTGCATCCTGTAACTTTGACGCTGCGGGAGATCAAAAAGATCTTTATGCGCATGGGCTTTGACGTTATGGAAGGGCCTGAGATAGAAAGCGATTATTATAATTTTGAAGCTTTGAACCTGCCGCAGGATCATCCGGCCCGCGATATGCAGGATACTTTTTATATTACTGAGAATTTCCTGCTGCGGACGCAGACTTCACCGGTACAGGCTCGGACAATGCAGGCCTGTGAGCCGAATACGCCGATCAGGATGATTGCTCCTGGCACTGTTTACCGCAACGATTATGATGCGACCCATTCACCGATGTTCCATCAGGTCGAAGGTCTGGTGCTGGGTGAAAATATCAGCCTGGCTGATTTGAAGGGGACGTTGGAAACTTTCTGCAAAGAAATGTTTGGCGGCAGTGTGGAAATCCGTTTGCGTCCCAGTTATTTCCCCTTTACGGAACCGAGTGCTGAAGTCGATATTTCCTGCGTCATCTGCGGCGGCAAAGGCTGCCGTGTCTGCAAAAATTCAGGCTGGCTCGAGATTCTGGGTTCCGGTATGGTGCATCCCAATGTGCTGCGCATGAGCGGTTACGATCCCGATAAGATCAACGGTTACGCCTTTGGTATGGGCGTTGAACGTATCGCCATGCTGAAATATGGTATCGACGATCTGCGTTTATTCTTTGAAAACGACCTGCGGTTCATCCGCCAGTTCAAATAAGGAGGAAGATTATGTTAGCATCTATTGACTGGTTAAAAAAATATGTTGATATTAACGTCACTCCTGAAGAGTTGGCTGAAAAACTGACCCGCGTAGGGCTGGAGGTAGAGAGCGTAAACTATCTGGGAGCAGGTCTGGAAGGCGTTATTACCGGCAAAGTCACCCAGATCGAGCGCCATCCTAACTCCGATCATTTGTGGGTGTGCATGATGGATTATGGCAGCGGCGAGATCGTGCAGATATTGACCGGTGCGCAGAACGTACATCAAGATGATATCGTACCAGTTGCGGTTGTCGGTTCGCAGCTGCCTAATGGCATGAAGCTGAAAAAAGCTAAAATGCGTGGGCTTGATTCCTTCGGTATGCTGTGCAGTGCTGAAGAACTTGGCATTGACGCCAAGCTTTTACTGCCGGAGCAGCGCAACGGCATTTTCATTCTGCCGCCGGATACGCCGATCGGTATGGATATCAAAAAAGTTTTAGGCTTGGATGACGTGGTGCTGGATATCGATCTGACGGCTAACCGCGGCGACTGTACCAATATCCTTGGCCTGGCCCGCGAGGCTGCCGCTGTTTTGGATACGGAACTGCGCCTGCCTGATATGAGCGTTCAGGAAGCTGACGGCGGCAGCGCTGCTGAAATGGCGAAAATAGATGTGCAGGCAGCTGACCTGTGCAGTCGTTTTGCTGTACGCGTATTGAAGAATATCAAGATCGGCCAGTCGCCGGAGTGGATGCAGAAACATCTGCGTGCCTGCGGTATGCGCCCGATCAGCAATGTTGTCGATGTAACTAACTATGTAATGCTGGAATTAGGCCAGCCGATGCATGCGTATGATTACGATAAAGTCGGTGACCATACGCTGATCGTCCGCCGTGCTGAGGCTGGGGAGAAGCTGGTGACGCTGGACAGCCAGGAACGCACGCTCGACCCAAGTATGATCACGATCGCCGATCCTGCTCATGCGGTAGGCCTGGGCGGGGTTATGGGCGGATTGGAAACAGAAGTTACTGACAGCACTGTCAATGTTATGCTTGAGGCTGCCACCTTTAACGGGCCTTCGATTCGCCGCACCTCTAAAGCTTTGGGCCTGCGTAGCGAGGCTTCCGGACGTTTTGAACGCGGTGTGGACACTGTGCTGACTCATAACGCTCTTAATCGCGCCGCGCATTTATTGGAACAGATGGGTGCCTGCGAGACTGTCTGCGGTATCGTGGAAGCTTACCCGACCGAAGTGAAGCCGGCTGTCGTCAAAGTTACTCCGTCTGCTATCAATACCCGTATTGGTGTTGAGATCGCGACTGAGGAAATGATCGACATTTTACAGAAGCTGCAGTTCGGCGTACAGCAGGAGGGAGCAGAGCTGATCGTTACCGCTCCCAGCTGGCGTTATGATGTGACCTGTGATGCCGATATCAGTGAAGAGATCGCACGTATGCATTCCTATGACAAGATCACGTCACACATGCCGGCTCTGCCTTTGGTACAGGGTCGTCAGGCTGTGATCGAGGATGTGCGCGACAGTGTGGAGAATTATCTGGCTTCCGCAGGCTTGAGCGAGGTTATGACCTACAGCTTTATCCATCCCGGTTCTTTTGATAAGCTGGAACTTCCGGCAGATGATGAACGCCGCCAAGTGATCGAATTAATGAATCCAATCAGCGATGAATTTAAAGTTATGCGCACTACCTTGGTACCCAGTATTTTAAGTACAGTTGCTTATAATCTGGCACGTCAGAGCGAAAGTGTCAAAATTTTTGAAGTTGGGCGTACTTATCTGCCTCAAGCGCTGCCTTTAACGGAATTCCCGGTAGAAAAACGTGTATTATGCGCTGCCATGAGCGGTAAACGTAATGTACTTAACTGGACTGAAGGTAAGGACAGTGTGGACTTCTATGATATGAAAGGCGTTGTCGAAGGGCTGTTGGCAAAATTGCAGGTTACAGATTACAGGCTGGTTCCAGAAACACAGCCATATCTGCATCCTGGCAAGAGCTGTGCGATCGAATATCAGAGCGAACTGATCGGTTATTTCGGCGAAGTGCATCCTACGGTTGCCGCTAACTTTGATCTGAGCAGCGAGACCTATGTACTGGAGCTGGGCATTGAACCTTTGGTCGCTGCTGCTGTTAAGGTGCCCAAATATAAACATCTGCCTAAATTCCCCGGTACTTCACGTGATATTGCTGTCGTTGTACCACTGGAAGTAAGCATGAGCGAATTGGAAGGCGTGATCCGCGCTAATGCCGGCGAGCTTTTGAGCGATGTGAAGGTGTTTGACGTTTATACCGGTAAGCAAGTGGCTGACGGCTGTAAATCGATGGCCTTCAATCTGACCTTCCAGGCTGCTGACCGTACTTTGACTGATGCCGAGATCGATATCGTCATCAAAAACGTTGTCGATAAAGTTGGCGAAGAATATAAGGCAAAATTGAGAGATTAACAGATAATGAAATACCCCCGATGTCGGTCGGGGGTATTTTTTCGTAAGTAAATAAAATAATTTTTTACTGCACTGCTGCTAAATAAAGGTGTTATAATAAAAATGTATGAAAGAAGGTGCATTTTATGAAAATCATTGACGCGCATATGCATTATTATGATATAGACAAGTTTTACGATGTGGCAGAGAATGCCGGACATGCTAATACTGCGGCCTGCTGGCAGCAGATATGCAGGGATAACAGTATTGTTTTTGCCGTTGCGATGGGAAATTCGGAAGATGCTCCCAGCCGTTATGGCGGAAGTACGCCACGTCTGATCAACCTGAGCGGCCCTTTTGATGAGCGGCATTACAACCAGCCGGCTAATATGGGGTATTGTCTGGGCGTTAAAAGCGAAGATATTACTTTGGAAAATGCAGAAAAGACGGCGCAGGAATTTGAATATTATCTCAGTGAGCCGCATTGTCTGGGCATTAAATTTTATCCCGGCTACCGGCCGGTATATATTTATGATAAACGGCACTATCCGCTCTTTGAATTGGCCCGGCAGTATAAGGTACCGGTAGCAGTGCATACAGGCGATACGGCAACGCCTGCCGCCAAGCTGCGCTATGCGCACCCGCTGACTGTAGACGAGGTTGCGGCTGATTTCCCGGATGTGCAATTTGTTATCTGCCATTGCGGCAATCCGTGGCTGCTGGACGCTACAGAAGTGGCTACCAAAAACGATAATGTGGCGATCGATCTGTCAGGGTTGCTGGAAGGCATACCGGGACCGCATTTTTACAGGCAGAATCAGGGCTATTTCGACTATCTGGGAATGTGGCTGCGCTACATGAACCGCTGGGATAAATTAATGTACGGCAGCGACTGGCCGCTCGTCAATATTCCCGATTATATAGCGATCATGCGGCAGCTGATTCCAGAAGAACATCAGGAAGCGTTTTTCTATAATAATGCTCTGCGAGTCTACAGCCGTATTCAGAAAATATTATAAAATAACAAAAATCCTGCTTACAGGTCAAGCATGATTTTTGTATGATATTATTTTTTAGACATGAACATGAGGTTATGTATAAGCTGACTGGTATTGCAGCATATTTATAAAAATATATTGTATTTATGACTCAATAATGGTACTATTGAGAAAATAAAAAATGAAAGGAGTGCGCCCATGATTATTTATCGCTCTGCTACTTTTGACGATGTAGAGAAGCTTCATAAACTGCTCAATGATTATGCTACCGAAGGCTTGATGCTGCCGCGTTCGCGTAATTCCATTTACGAAAATCTGCGCGATTACGTGGTGGCCGTTGAGAACAATCATGTGATTGGCTGCGGCGCACTACACTTTGTCTGGGACCGTCTGGCAGAGATTCGTTCGCTGGCTGTTGATCCTGAACGTAAAACACAGGGGATCGGCAGGAAAATGGTAGAGCTGCTGGAAGCTGAAGGCATTGAACGTGGTGTAAAGATGTTTTTTACTCTTACGTATCAGCCGGGCTTTTTTGCTAAATGTGATTACATTGAAACTGCGAAAGAAAAACTGCCGCAGAAGGTTTGGAAAGAATGTGTCTATTGTCCGCAATATCCGTATTGCAACGAATTGGCCTTTGTCAAAACGACCGTTGATTACGAACCCGGCGACATAATGTTCTAAGTGAGGCACTGTTTACTGCAAGCCGCAGGCGCAGCAGGAACTAATGCAAGCAGAATTTGATATTGACCAACTGATGATGTTGCCGCGATAGTTCTGCTGTCGCGGCATTTTTTATTATATGGCAGGCGCAGAAGGAGGAAATTATGGAGCAAACAAAGTTTAAATGGTCGCTGCGTGAGCGCAGCCAGGAAAAAACTGCTGTTTTGGAATACTTTACTGAACAGCAGGCCCGCAGAGTGCAGCGTTTCCACAGCAGCTTCCCTGAATATCAGCCTACGCCGCTGAAAGCGTTGAACGAGCTGGCCCGTCAATTGGGCATTAAGAATTTGTTTGTCAAAGATGAAGCTTACCGTTTTGGGCTCAATGCTTTCAAAGTTTTAGGCGGCAGCTTTGCTATCGGCAGTTATATCGCTGATGAATTGCACGAAGATATTGATAAGCTTCCGTATTCGCGTCTGATCTCTGATGAGATCCGTAAATGTTTCGGGACAAGAACTTTTATTACCACTACTGATGGCAATCATGGGCGTGGAGTTGCCTGGACGGCTAATAGACTTGGTCAGAGGGCCGTGGTCTATATGCCGCAGGGGCCGGCGGCGGAACGGCTGGCTAATATTCGTGCTGAAGGCGCAGTGGCTGAGATTACTGAAATGAATTATGACGCTACAGTGCGTTATACCAGTGAGCTGGCGCAGAAAAATGGTTGGATCATCGTGCAGGACACTGCTTGGAAAGATTATACCCAAATACCTTTGTGGATCATGCAGGGCTATATGACGATGGCACTGGAAGCTTATGAACAAATGCCGGTCAAGCCAACGCATATCTTTTTGCAGGCTGGCGTAGGTTCAATGGCCGCCGCCGTGCAGGGCTTTTTTGCCAATGTGTATGGCAGTGACTGCCCATTGACTTTTGTTTTAGAACCGGACAAGGCCGACTGTCTGTATCGGACAGCGGCGGCAAACGACGGCCAGCTTCATAATGTCACTGGCAGCTTGGATACGATCATGGCAGGCTTGGCCTGTGGTGAGCCGAACAGTATTGCCTGGGAAATCCTGGGGCGTTGCAGCGATGGCTTTATCAGCTGTCCTGATTATACCGCTGCCCAGGGTATGCGTGTATTAGGAAATCCGCTGGCTGGCGACAGGCAAATCGTTGCCGGTGAAAGCGGAGCTGCGACGGTGGGGCTGGTTACAGAAGTGCTGCGGGACGAGCGGTTGTCTGAACTGAAGCAAGCGCTGCAGTTAGATGAAAATTCAGTTGTTTTATGTTTCAATACCGAAGGTGATACTGATAAAGCAAACTACCGCCGCATTGTCTGGGACGGCGCCTGGGGGCGGGAATAAATGAAAGCTATAGTTTCAACTTCACAATTTTATCAGCCTTTAGTATAATAAAAGCAATCAGATTATTTCTTAAAATGATTTTTATTTTGGGTAGTAAGAGCTTTTAAGATGTTAGTATAAAAAGCTTGTTATAAAGACATTGCTTTGTAGAAATGAGGGGTATTATGAAGCGAACTCATCGTATTATGTTTGTTTGCCACGGTAATATCTGTCGCTCGCCGATGGCAGAATTTTTACTGAAGGACATGGTAAAAAAGGAGGGCCTGGCTGACCGTTTTGTGATCGCTTCGGCAGGAACCAGTCGTGAAGAACTCGGTAATCCTGTGCATCAGGGTACGCTTAAAAAGCTGGCTCAGGATCATATCAGCGCGGCAGGCAAGCAGGCTGTGCAGCTGACCAAAGAAGATTATGATAAATATGATCTTATTTTAGGTATGGAGCGTGTGAATGTACGTAATATCCTGCGGATTATTGGCAGTGACCCACAGGAAAAGGTGCACAGACTTTTAGATTTTACCGAGCAGCCGCGTGACATTGCTGATCCATGGTATACAGGTGACTTTGAGATTGCTTATGCGGAGATCAAAGCAGGTTGCGCAGCGCTTTTGAAGCATTTACGCCGTTTTTGAAAAGTTAAAAGCTCCCGAATTTTCGGGAGCTTTTTATATTTTGGTTTAAACCTTTTGTACCATGCAGTCTTTGACGAAATCACAGACTGTTTTATTGAATTTGTCGGCTTCTTCGTAAAAGAGCATATGGCCGCTTTCAGTGAAAGGAACAAATTTGCCGTTGGGGATCAGTGTGGTCAGGTAAGTACCCTGCTTGATGCCCCAGGCAAAAACAGGACCATCAGCGTTAACGACCAGCGTTGGAACAGTGATCGTTGGCAGAACGTCGGTAAAGTCCGTTGCAATGTAGTCGCTGTAGATTGCTGCCGACAACCAGGGCGGCAATTTACGGAATTCTTCGATGACCCAATCGGTGCCTGCAGGACGTTTACCATCTTTAAAGATGGCGTTGGCGAAGAATTCAAAATATTCCTCACGTTCGTTGATCAGGCGGTTGACCTGGGAGTTGAAGCCTTCCATGTTGTAGTGATGCAGTCCCTGGCTGTTCCATTCTTCAGGGCTGAAGGGGAAGGGCGTCATATCGACAAGTCCTAGGCCGAGCAGGTTACTGTCATGTTTATACTGCTGCCAGTAGGAAAGCACTATCGGCCCACCTAAAGACCAGCCCATGAGTACAAAGTTTTTAAGCCCGAGAAATTCCGATAATTCCCGTACGTCTTGCGCGTAGCGGGCGACGATCTGTCCCTGCAAGCCTTTAGATGATTTACCGTGACCGCGGTTATCCATAATGATTACCTGAAAATGTTTAGCCAGTTCGGGCACATTGCGCTGCCAGAACTTGGAGGAACACTGCCAGCCGTGTACAAGAAAAAGTGGTTGTCCGCTGCCGTGTACTTCATAGTAAAGATGCGCGTGGTCGGAAGTAGTAAAAAAGCCGTTCGTCTGTGTCATAATATCACACTCCTTTTCTTTTATTATAACTCTTTTACAAGCAACTGGTTACGGTTTTTATTTGTGAAATAAAAATGCGCAGTAAAAAACTGCGCATAAATTTAAAAATTAATTATTTAGTTTGTACTGGCAGCATAATTTTCCAAAGCAGTCCTACTAAAGCGCCGCAGAGAGAGGGCACGATCCAACCGAAACCGTCAGCGTAAAGAGGTATCGTTTTACTCAGGATGTTTTCCAGAGCAGTCAGTTTGATTCCGGCAGCTTTCAGACCATCCAGCAGAGCGAAAATAGTTGTGAAAAACAGGCAGCAGCGGTAAACGCGCCTGTCACCGTGGAAAAGTTTGGCAGTTACTCCAAGCAGTACCAGTGCAATGATGATAGGATAAAGCGCACAGAGGATAGGTATTGAAAAAGAGATGATATTCGTCAGTCCGACGTTGGAAACAGCAAAGCTGAAAACACAGATCGCAACGACAAAACGCTGGTATTGTACCTGCTCGTGCGTGACCTTGGTAAAGTATGAAGCCGCCGAAGCAGTCAGGCCGATACTTGTCGTCAGGCAGGCGAAAAAGATCATCAGACATAAAACAACATTGCCTGCCGCACCCAGATAATAGTTGGCGATATCAGCCAAAGCCACACCGCCGTTGGCAGAAATGCCAAGAATACTGACACTGGTAGCGCCGGTATAAGCCAGGGCCACATAAATAAGTGCGAGAAAAAAGGCGGCTATCAAACCGGAGTAGACACAGATTTTAGTCAGCAGGCGGTCATCTGTAATTCCTTTAAGCTTAATAGCGTTAATGACGGTTGCACCAAAAAGTAGCGTTGCCAAAAGGTCCATTGTGTTATAACCGTCCTGAAAGCCGCTGAGAAATGGTATATTGATGTAATTACCGGTTGCAGGCTGCATGGGACCCATAGGGGCGAGCAGAACATTGATGATCAGGACAGCCAGGCTTAAAAGCAGCATTGGCGTTAAAACTTTGCCCAACCAGTCAACAAGCTTTGATGGGTTGATGGATAAAACATAGGTAATAATAAAAAAGAAGAGCGAATAAATAGCAAGGCCCAGGGTGTAGTAATCTTCAGGGACAAAAGGTCTGATACCAACGTCGTAAGAAACGGCTCCGGTACGTGGGATCGCAAAAAAGGGGCCAATAGTCAATACACCCAGCATAACTATCACTTTAGCAAAGTTCGGATGGACCGGATCAGCCAGGGCATTGGGGTTATCGCTTTTAGTGAGCGCCATGGCAATGATGCCTAGAAGCGGCATGCCTACGCCGGTAACGCAGAAGCCGATCGCGGCTGACCAGAAGTGATCGCCGGCGGCCTGACCTAAGGCCGGTGGGAAAATCAGGTTGCCGGCGCCGAAGAAGGACGAAAAGAGCATCAAACCTACGGGTAAGATTTCCCAAAACGTCAGAGTCTGTTTCATAAAAAGTCTCCTATCATGAATAGATATAAAATTCTGAAAATTTAAGTATTAAGTAAAGGCTGCCCTCAGGCAGCCTTTAAATTACTGGATGACGAGGCGGAAATATTTCTTTTTGCCTTTGCGGATCAGCAAACTTCTTTCTGCATCAAACATAGTCGGGACAAAGCTCGCTTCCGGGTCAGTGACTGTCTCTTCACCAATATAAAGTCCGCCCTGCTGAATCATTTGCCGAGCTTCGCGTTTACTGCTGAATATTTTTCCTGCAGTGAGAACATCAATGATCTTACCTTCGGCGTCAGCAGCAGTGATTTCGATCGTCGGTACATCTGTCAAGGCTCCGCCGCCGCCAAAGAGAGCTTCAGCTGCCTGTTTGGCTTTTTCTGCTTCTGCTTCGCCGTGGACCAGTTTGGTAACCTCATAAGCAAGGACTTTTTTTGCTTCGTTGATCTCGGCATCCTGCAGAGAACTCAAACGGCGTACTTCATCCATCGGGAGGAAGGTCAGCAGCGACAGACAGTTTTCAACATCGCTGTCGTCAATATTGCGCCAATATTGATAGAAATCATATGGCGAAGTTTTTTCAGGATCGAGCCACAGTGCGCCTTTTTCCGTTTTGCCCATCTTACGGCCATCACTGGTAGTAAGCAGCTTGCAGGTCATGCAATAGGCAGGCTTCTGCTCTTTACGGCGGATCAGCTCGACACCGGCCAGCATATTGGACCATTGATCATCGCCGCCGAGCTGCATGATGCAGCCATGCTTTTTAAACAGTTGCAGGAAGTCGTAAGACTGCATGATCATATAGTTGAATTCGAAAAAAGACAGGCCTTTTTCCAAACGTTTTTTAAAGCATTCGGCTGTCAGCATACGGTTGACGGAGAAATGCACGCCAACATCGCGCAGCAGTTCAATATAATTCAGGTCCAGCAGCCAGTCGGCATTGTTGACCATAATGGCCTGACCTTCGGAAAAATCAATGAACCGCGCCATTTGCTTTTTAAAGCAGGCTATGTTATGTGCGATAAATTCAGGAGTCAGCATTTTACGCATATCGTCTTTGCCGCTGGGATCACCGACCATACCGGTACCGCCGCCAAGAAGGCAAATTGGACGATGACCGGCACGCTGCATATGGCTCATCACCATCAATGCGATAAAATGGCCTACATGCAGACTGTCAGCTGTAGGATCAAAGCCAATATAAAAAGTGATTTTTTCCTTTTCCAGCAGCTCTTTGATCTCATCTTCGTGGGAGAGTTGTTTTAAAAAACCACGTTCTTTTAATACGTCATAAACGGACATGAAATAACCTCCTAATATTACTGCAAACTTCCTCATGATAAAGTGAAGAAGCAAATCTTCTAAACATTATACAACGAATGAACAGGTTTCGCAAATAAGAAAAGGCACTTCCGGGAAGAAGTACCTTTGATAAATAAAAATAAATTGTTTTTATAATTGCGAAGTGCAATGCGGACAGCGGGTTGCGTCGTCAGCAATAGCTGTTTTGCAGAATGGGCATAAACGTGGGTCGGGTGCCGGTGCCGGCGGAGGAGTAAGCTTGTTGATTTGTCTGATTAGTACGAAAATAGCAAAAGCAATAATCAGGAAATTGATGATAGTATTTAGAAAAAGACCGTAGGCTAAGACAGGAGCATGAGCTTCCTGCGCAGCTTTTAAAGTGTCATAATGCTGTCCGTTAAGGCTGATAAATAGTCCTGAAAAATCGACTTTGCCGAATAAGAGGCTTAAAGGGGGCATAATAATGTTATCTACCAAGGACGATGTTATTTTGCCAAAAGCGCCGCCGACAACGACGCCGACTGCCAGGTCGATGACATTACCACGCATTGCAAATTTTTTAAACTCTTCAAAAAAAGACATGTTAACAACTCCCAACATAAATTGAAATTATTTATATATATTCGCTTTAGGTTATAATAATCCTGCCGGCTTGACTGTAAAACGTCAATAATTTATAATAACTTTGTAAGAATCAGGCAGTGAAGGAGGGAAACCATGAGAGATGACTTAGTAGTACCGGGCGAGCATGAGGAAAATTTTGTTCTTGCTAAAGATGCGCGTGTAGTTACAGTGCCGTTTACTCCGCTGGAGCAGCGTATGGCTAAAGAAAAGCCATATCTGATGGAAGGCCTCGCCAAATTGAGAGAGATCTTGGGAGAAGACAGCTTTAAACGTTTGATCAGTAATGTACATAACATCAATTTGAGCGGACCAAGAATCATGCTGGTCGCTGATAATGAACTGCACCGTACCAATATCGAACGTGAATGTCTGCCGGCTATCGCTGAAGCATTTAATGTTACTAATATTCGTGTAGTTACACAGGGCTGATATCCAAAAAGCTTTCCTGACAACAGGAAAGCTTTTTATTTCAAAAATATTAAAAATACCATTGACAAACTATTTGTTATTTTATATAATGTTCACGTTGCAGTAAGTACTGTAACTTAAGTCGGGGCGTGGCGCAGTTTGGTAGCGCGCTTGTTTCGGGTACAAGAGGCCGTGAGTTCGAATCTCGCCGCCCCGACCACTTAAAAAGTTAGCCGCAGAGCGTATCTGCGGCTTTTTTATTTTGCGTGAGATTAAATGTGTTGACTGTACGCATTTATCAATATTTTTCTTTATTTAATATCAACAAATTGTTTGTGATATTCACTGAATGTGATAAGAAAGATCATTTCACCTATTGTACCTGGAATAATTGGTGAATATGAATAATAATTATCTGTTCCTTGAGCTAAAATACTGCCATCTTTGGCATAATAAGCATATGATTGCATTCCAGTAGATTCATTTATGCAGTTATATTCAGATCTGTGTAATGAAAATGCAACCGGTTTTTTAAAGTTTAAATCGGCTGACAGTTGTTTTCCTGCTGCTTCTGTGAATTCGTTCTTGACCCATACAAAATATTTACCTGGAGCTATTTGGCGGATACTTTGTGAGTCAAAAGAATAAGTAATAGTATCAGTTGATGTTATCCATTGCCAATTGGCTGCATAAGAAGCAGGAATTATGCCAAAAAACATAAATAAAGATAATAAACTGACAATAAATTTTTTCATCATAAACATCTCCTAGTATTTATTGTGTTGTGAAATAGCATAGATTAAAAAATATGATAATGCAAATGAATAATGGAACCAATATTAGATTTTGCTTTAATAATGGCTGTTTCTTTTAAAAATAACTATTTGAATTTTAACAGATAGGCCATATAGCAAAACCATAAGATAAAAATATAAATGAGTATTCTGGAAATAGAAATCATAAAATACAACCTTCTTCGTTTTAAAAGTTGAACTATCTTGTGTCTAAGCTGAATGGTAATTTCCTGATATTATAGCGTATATAAAGATTGTCAGTGATGTTTTTGCTGCCGTGGACTTTCGCCGAAGCGGCACTTCGTATCGAGGCTGATTTCAAAAATACGGGTCCAGGGTAAACTTACATCAATGTCGATACCTGTCAGGTAGTAGTTTTTCTTATCACTGCTGTAAAAAGGCGTCCGTCCAAGATCTCCGTACAGCAACTGAAATTTTTGCCGCTGCAGAAAACCTTGGATAAACGTTTCGGCATAAAATTTATTTGCTCCCAGGTCAGTTGGTGTATAGCCTTTTAATTTCAGCAAGGTAGTCAACTGTGCGTGCATTAATTTCTGATAAGCATAATCATCAAGTAAACGTTCAACGGTAAAGCTCAGATTTTGGGCATAGAGTGCCGGATATTCTGACTGCGGCAGTCTGTGCAGCTGCCCGACAAACAGTGTAGCCTGACTGAGGGCTGTTCCCAGAGAATTACTAAGTGTATTCCAGCCGGAAAAAGCTGCAAGTTGGTTAAGCGGGACCTTCGCGTCTAAAAGCTGCGGTACTAAAAGCTCATTTGCTGTATAATTGGCTGTCAGATCGACCAGAGCGACATGGCGGTCTGAAGCCAGCAGAGTGTTGAGTTTTTTCAGCATGGCTTTAGTAGGAGGATTATCATCGTCACCGCAGTGTACGAATAGAATAAAGTCCGCCTCAGCGGCGTCATCTGTAAGCCGGCCATTGATAAAACTTACTTTATCCCTGATACTGGCGTCAACAGAACAGGGCATATAGGGCATGATTTTGGCTGCCACTTTAGGTGAAGAATATTCGACAAAGATCCGCGGCTGAAAATTATGCAGTTTATTATAATATCTGGTCAGCAGCAATGAAGCAATCTCATCGGCACCGCTGGTAATAAGGCCTCTGGAACCTAAGCCGGCATGCTCCATGTAAGCGCGGACATGGTTGGCGTTACGATTGGGCAGGCCGAAGGGCTGAGCATCGTCCTGGCCGATAACCAATGTCAGTTCATCATCTGTCGTCAGCTTGACCAGTTTTTTGTTAAAACTGTCGTTGTCAGTATACAGGTTACTGTATTTGGTTTTAATGTCATCCGGTATGCGGGCGTCGATTTCCAGCAGCTGTTTGGTAAAGTAAGGATCACCAAAGGTTTCTGTCATATCTTTTAAAGTTGCATAACGCATCAGATGCCATTGATACCAGCTGTCGGGAAGCAGCTGATCGCTGACCAGCAGTCGGGGAATAACGGAAAAAACGGCCATATCGATTTGGGGATTATGCTTGCGCTGCTTGTTGACAAAAGCCAGAAAGTTTGCTTCATCGTCAGGTGTGCCAAGTGGCACACGTGAGGCCAGCAGGCTGCCGTGCACTAAAAGATCAGCCGACAGAATTGCCGCCTGCTGCTGCGGAAGTTCCTCTTGCAGCCACTGAAAGAGTTTTTCTTTATCAGCAGGTGTGTTATAATTGTCAAGAAGTTTCTGCGGTGGTGTTATCACATTTATGGAAGCCAGTGCTCCCAGTTTGCGAACCATAGCGGTACATGGGGGTCGGCTGTCTAACGGTACAAGCAATAGTGAAGTATCTGTTTTGACGGCCTGTGGCGTAAATGGGACAGTTGTAGGCATACCGCCAAATAATTTATAAAAATAGGCGCAGAGCAGCAGTAATACAAGCAAAATAAATTTTTTCCTGTTCATAGGCTGTCTCCTTTGCCGTTCTTATTATACTTATTATATTACAGATGCGGAGTTTTTTGAATGCGGATAATTACGGGAAAGGCACGAGGATTAAAATTGACCGTGCCCAAAAATATGGACGTGCGCCCTACTGCTGACAGGGTCAAAGAATCCCTGTTCAATATTATTGGCACTAAGATTATCGGAGCGCGTGTGCTGGATCTGTTTGCGGGTACGGGTAATTTGGGCTTGGAGGCCTGGAGCCGTGGCGCTGCAGCTGTTACCTTTATTGACGAAAGCAGGGAGTCGCTGCGCCTGGTACAAAGTAATATCTCAAAATGCCATGCCGAGGACGATGTGCAGGTGATAAAAGGCAGTGCGGTGAAGGTTATCGAAAGTCTGCATCGTCAGGGCGCAGGTTTTGATTTTGCCTTCTGTGACCCTCCTTATAATAAAGGATGGGTTCAGAAAGTTCTGTTGAAGCTGGAGCTGTTCCCTGTTCTTGATGACGGCGGCTATTTGATCGTCGAGCATGCCAAACATGACGAAATCGGAAGTTTGGCAGCGTGTTTTGAGCTTGTGCGCCAGGAAACCTATGGTGAAACTTTACTTTCGTTTATAAGATTTGCCAAGGTATAACAAAATGTTGTAAAATAATAAAGTAAATTTGTAAGAAACTAGCAGGAATACAGAAAAGTACGTCGAATAAGGAACAAGATAATTGAATTTATGACCAGACTGCGTTGCAGCTTCTAGGAGGTTAAACAGTGCGTAGAGCGATCTGTCCGGGCAGTTTTGACCCGGTTACTAATGGCCACCTCGATATTTTTGAACGGGCGAGCCAAATGTTTGACGAGATCATTATCAGCGTTTTTCATAACCCGGGTAAAGATAAAGCGATGTTCACCATGGAAGAAAGGGTAGAAATGCTCCGGGATGCTACCAAACATATCCCTAATGCAAAAGTAACCTGTTTTTCCGGTCTTTTAAACGAATTCTGCAAGCAGGAAAAAGCTCCTTTTATCGTGAGGGGCTTACGTGCGTTTTCTGATTTTGAATATGAATTTCAGCGTGCGCTGCTCATAAAGAAAATAGACAATAACTTAGAAACAGTCTTTATTATGACTAATGCTAATTACTCTTTTTTAAGTTCATCTGGAATAAGAGAGTTGGCAACTTTTGGCGGCTGTATCCACGGTCTTGTGCCCGAATGTGTGGAAGACCGGATCAAGAGCCTTGTTATAAGCAAAGAATAATATTAGAAAGAGGTTGAGTTTGATGATGATTGATAGAAGTACCAGTGCGACTTTAGACAGGATTTTTGATGAAATGTATAACCTTATTTCCGAGGCTAACCGTATCCCTCTCACTGATAAGATCATTATCGAGGAAAGCGATCTGGCCGGTATTCTGGATGATTTAAAAGAAGCGATTCCCAAAGAAGTCAAAAGCGCTACCAGACTGCTTGAAGAACAAAAAGCAATCGTCACCAAGGCTCATGAAGAAGCCGATAATATTGTTTTGCAGGCTAAAACCGAAGCTGACCGCATTTTAGAATTGGCAAAATCTGAATCTGAACGGCTGATGCGTCAGGAAGAAATTTCCAAACAGGCAGAAGCCTTTGCTGAAGACGTGAAGAGTACCGCTCTGCGTAATCAGCAGGAAATGAAGGATGAGGCCGACGCTTATGTTGAACGTGTCAAACACGACGTACTGCAATATGCAGATGATATGCTGGGTTATTTAAGCGGCAGTCTGCAATCCGCATTGCAGGCCGTAAATGATAACCGTGCTTCCGTCAATGCCGAACGTGAAAGCGTTCTGTCCGCACGTCCGCAGCGTGATATGGAAATGCTGGCAATGGAAGAAGAAGAGGACGAAGAATAAATAAAAAAATCAAGCCTTCCGCTTATGCGGAAGGCTTTTTGCTTTATTGAGTTTTATTATTTTTGAATATAGATCGGTGAAACAGTATAGTCGTTGTTGTACTGCGGCTGATGGTTCTTTTGCAGCAGCGTCAGCAGATTAGTTGCCGCAATATCGACGGATAACTGCTGTTCGACTTTTTCGCCATATTTTTCCAGCACATTGCGGCCCAGCTTGATAATTACAGGCAGCTGTGCTGAATCCTGCATTTCTTTCAGTAGCTCGCGCCCACGGTCATTAAATGCTAAAACACGAATGTAAGCAGGTTCCTGGGCATTATCAAACATCGCCCTGTATTGCTGCAGTAAAAGCTGCATCAGCAGCCTTCTGACACGGGAAGCAGGGTAACGCTTGGTAACTGTAGCGCTGACAACGTCCTGGAACGTATTACAGGAGGCAGCTTCGGCCAGGCGATTCTCGAGCCCTTCGCTGCACTGGCAGGCGGCTGCTATCTGTGCCGGCGTCAAAGAACGCAGTTTATATAAAAGCAGATGGTTCAGGATTTTATCACTGATGTCCATACGGTGCTGCAGATCAGCTTCGCGCAGCAGCTGCGCCGTAGTTGCTGGAACAGTGCTGAGCAGTGCTTCGTCGATGCCATAACCGCGGTAATGCTCGCGAATTGCCGTCGCCCCGGCAATCGGGCCGTTGATGGTCTTATCTTTGTAACCGCTGCCGCGGCGTTTGACGACAACCGGTTCTATTTCATAACCGCCGTGTAAAAGCTGGCGGCAGTATTCCAAAGCCAGAATATTGTTGGGATGCCCGGCAATCGTAAGCATTGAAGGATCTTCAGCCAGAGTAAGCTCTAACGCTTTGGCATAACTGTGCCCTTCGTCCAGATAGTGATGCAGAGCGTCCTGAAAAACAGGCTCGTTTAAAAATTCTGCAGTCAGCATCAATTGTTTGGAATTAGCGGCTTCAGCGCCGAAAGCAAGGTGTGATACCATACCTGTAGCAGCCAGTAATTTTACAGCACCGGCAGCAAAAAATTCTGCACTGCGGCAGGTGAAAACTGTCGGCAGCTCTAAAATCAGATCGACGCCGCCTAAAACAGCCATTCTGGCACGGGTCCATTTGTCAGTCAGGGCAGGTAAGCCGCGCTGTACAAGGCTGCCGCTCATAGCGGCAATGATAGGACGGTTGCCTGCTATACGCTTTGCTTCACGCAGATGATGGGCATGGCCATTGTGGAAAGGATTATATTCTGCTACGATTCCTATTGCTTTGCTCATTCATGTTCTCCCTCATTTGTAATGTTTATACTAGCGATTATCATCTAAATAGTGTATACTATATGATATAATAAAATGTGCTGGAAGCGCAAGCTAAATTTTGCACAAATGGAGGAAAACTGTGATTATTTTTGTTGTCAACTGCGGTAGCTCCTCAATTAAATATCAGCTTCTTAATATGGACGGCGAACAGGTGCTGGCCAAAGGTTTGATCGAGCGGATAGGAATGGAAGGTTCTGTACTTAAACATACGCCTACTGGTAAATATACTGTAGATATCAGCGCCGATATACCTGATCATTCCGTCGGTATCCAGATGGCGCTGGACGCCCTGACCAATGAAGAATATGGCGTCATTGACAGTATGGATGAAATTGATGCCGTTGGACATCGTGTAGTCCACGGCGGTGAACGGTTTACCGACTCGGTACTGATTACGGACGACGTTTTGAATGGTATCGAAGCCTGCGCCGAGATCGCACCGCTGCACAACCCGCCGAATTTATACGGTATTAAAGCCTGTATGCGTCTGATGTATAATACGCCTCAGGTAGCCGTTTTTGATACTGCTTTCCATCAGACTATGCCGAAAATTGCCTATTTATATGGCCTGCCTTATGAAATGTATGTCAAATACGGACTGCGCCGTTATGGTTTTCACGGCACTTCCCATAAATATGTGGCCCAGCAGGCTGCTGAAATGATGGGCGAGCATATGAGCGACCTGCGCTTTATCACCTGTCATCTGGGTAATGGCGCCAGTATTGCCGCGATCAAATATGGCAAATCCATTGATACCAGTATGGGTTATACGCCGCTGGAAGGTCTTGTAATGGGTACCCGCTCCGGTGAGATCGATCCTGCGATCATTCCTTTTTTGATGGAAAAAGAAAATATGAACGCTCAGCAGATCGACGATTATCTGAATCGCCGCAGCGGTATTTTGGGTATCTCCGGTTTGTCCAGCGATTTCCGTGATCTGGAAAGCGCCGCTAACCGTGGTGACGAACGCAGTCAGCTGGCTATCGACATCTTCGCCTACAAGGTCAAAAAATATATTGGCGGTTATGTTGCCGCAATGGGCGGCGTTGATGCCATTATTTTTACAGCTGGATTGGGAGAAAATTCTCCGTTTATGCGTGATAAGATCTGTAATGGCTTGGAATATCTCGGTACCCGGATCGACCCTGAACTGAACAAGCTGCGCGGCAAGCAAATGGAAATCAGCATTAAAAGGGCACGTGTCAAGATCTTTGTGATTCCCACAAATGAAGAGCTTGTCATTGCCCGTGATACTTTGAATATCTGCCGCCGCATCATTAAATTATAATAAAAGTTACGCTTTTTTCTTGACAAAGATTTAGAGCATCGCTATAATTGATACGATTGGTGAAATATGATAAAGATAAATGTCGCAGAAATCAAGAAAAGACTGGTCGGTAAAAAAGACTTTTCCTATGAGCTGAAACCAGCTGAACTGAACATTACTGAAGCAGATCTGCCGATAGCAGGAACGGTGACCGTAAAAGGCACGATATCCAATGCCGGCGATGTTTTGCTTTTGGAAGCTACGGTTGAAGCCAGGGTCAACAGGACCTGCGGACGCTGCCTTAAAGCCTTTACAGGTAAGAGTACGGCTGAAGTATTGGAAAAATTCTATCCGGCAAGTGCTGAGAATATCGAAAATGATGCTTTTATTTATGAATCCGATATCGTCGATCTGACGGAACCGATTCGTGAAAGTCTCCTGCTGGCAGAGCCTCTTCAAGCTTTGTGCAGGATCGATTGTCAGGGCTTGTGTCCGGTTTGCGGCGCCGATAGAAACGAAGGCGACTGCGGCTGTGATACTACCACAGTCGATCCCAGGTTGGCGGCATTAAAGCAATTCATCAAAAATTAAATTTACATTCATTAGCTTGAGGAGGTGTATCAAAGATGGCAGTACCAAAGAGAAAAATGTCCAAAGCTCGCCGCGATTCCCGTCGTGCGAACTGGAAACTTACAGTTCCTGGCTTAGTCGAATGTCCGCAATGTCATGAGATGAAAATGCCGCATCGCGTTTGTCCCGAATGTGGTTATTACAACGGCAAACAAGTTATCGTTAAAGAACAATAATCTTGCAGCTTTAAATCCCCGTACTTATAAGTACGGGGATTTTTGCTTTTTATAAAAAGCAAAAAATAAAGATACCTTCGAAATTTCTTGAAATGTAATTTCGAAGGTATTAGAGTATGAAAAATGAAATAATTTTTGTGAAAGTTTATTTCGGGTTTTGTTTGGATATGCCAACCTGCAAGCTGATATAACACATTTCACAATAAAGCAAAGATTCGCTCAATTCTTCTGCCATTTCACCATGGAAAAAAGCAAACGACCCTTTTTCTGCAACTGTTGCCATAATAATCAAAAGAAAAAGTATGGCAAGATCACAAACGGGGATTTTAAGTGTTCGGAGAAACTGGAAGAAATTTCCTTTGTAGAACAGATAAACTGTTCCTGTGATAAAAACAGCAACTAGAGGATGGATTATTTGTCCGTAAAAACCTAATTCTTCCCAGCTTGGGATAGTACCGTTAGGATGCATCAGTAAAGTTCTTCCCCAGCTGATTTCACGCAGACATAAAATAATAAAAAATGCAATCCCTCCACTCCAGATGTATTTGTCAGAAGTTTTGTTTGTATGCCTGGCAAAATAATAACAGATGCAGGCACCAATAAGTAAAATTATTAATTGCAAATTTTCGATCAAAGAGTTCTCGGCGGCTAAATTCATGGGTAAGATATCCTTTAAGAAATAGGTTACAAAAAGTAAAATGAGAAAAATAGGAAACAAATGGCTAGGTTTCTTATTTACCAAAATAGTAGACTCCTTATGTTGAATAAATAAATTAGATAATATTAAATATGATAATCAAATTTGACTGATCAGTCAAATTATAATCTTAAAAATATATAAAGTCAAACTTGTGAATTATTTAAGAATTTAAGTATTTGATTAAAATTTTTACTTGCTTTTTTTGTTGTTAGCTTTTATAATACCTCTAGATATTAATAGTTGGTACTAAAGTCGGGTGATAAAATGAATTCTTCCAAAAAAATAATACGGCAGGAGCGTCTGTCTAAGCTGTTGGAACGCAATCCATTTTTGACAGATGAGCAGCTTGCCAAAGCGCTTGAAGTCAGCATCCAGACTATTCGTTTGGACCGGCTGCGGATGAACATTCCGGAAGTTCGGGAACGTACCCGTCAGATGGCTGAAAATGCGCAGACAAAGCTGAAAGCCATTGACAAAAAGGATATCGTCGGCGATCTTATCGATCTGGAATTAAACAAGATTGGTATTTCAATGCTGAAAATAACGCCGGAAATGGTGCTGGAAAAGACTGGCGTCGCACGTGGCTATTACATGTTTGCGATGGCTAATACTCTGGCCTTGGCTGTAGTAGATGCCGATGCGGCATTGACAGGCGTCGGTAATGTCAAATATAAGGTTCCTGTCTATGCAGGGGCAACCTTAGTAGCTAAGGCGGAAGTGATCCGCCGTGAGCATGATAAATATGTTATCTGGGTCAAAGTTCGCAACAATAACGAAGAAGTGTTCCGCGCTAAATTCATTATTGTATCACTTCCCAACGAAAGGATCGAAAAATAGTGAAAATTGCAGTTGATGTGATGGGGACTGACTATGGACCTCAAGAACTGGTTTTGGGAGCTGTTCAGGCTGTCAGAGCGTATAACTGCGAAGTCGTTCTCGTAGGCGACTCCGAAATTATCAAAAAACTGCTGGTTGAATATAATGCGGCTGATGAACGAAAGATCACTGTACATCATTCCAGCGAAGTTATCCATATGGATGAACATCCAGGTATTGCCGTTAAGACTAAAAAAGATGCGTCCATCGTCGTTGCGACAAAGCTGCTGCGCGATAAAGAATGTGACGCACTGGTATCATCAGGCAGCACAGGAGCGGCAGTTGCCGCAGCTTTGTTCGGACTGGGTCGTATCCGCGGTATCGAACGTCCTGCTATTGCAACGCCGATACCAAGCCTTACAGGAACGACTGTGGTTTTAGACAGCGGCGCTAAAGTAGATGCCAAGCCTGAGCATATGGTGCAGAGCGCTATCATGGGCAGCGTTTATGCCGAACTGATGCTGAAAATCAAAAATCCGCGCGTTGGACTGCTGAACATCGGCGAAGAAGAAACAAAAGGCAATGAGCAGGCGCTGGCAACCTATCCGCTGCTCAAGGCTGAAGAACATATCAATTTTGTTGGTAACGTAGAAGGTCGCGACATCAATAAAGGTACTGTTGATGTAGTCGTCTGTGACGGGTTTGTCGGCAATGTAGTCCTTAAGTTTGCAGAAGGACTTGCAAGTGCTATAATGAAGTTGATGAAAGATGCCATTTTGAATGGGGGCATCCTGGCCAAGCTGGGTGGACTTTTGATCAAACCGGCAATGAAAGGCCTGGCCAAGCGTCTTGATCCGGCTGAATATGGCGGCGCGTTGCTTTTGGGAGTTAAAGCCCCTTTTATTATCTGCCACGGCAGCAGCAAAGCGAAAGCGATCAAAAATGCGATCGGCGTGGCTATAGATTTTGCTGAACGTGATGTAGTTGAACATATCGCCGGCAATATCGTGAAATCAAGAAAAGGAAACGAGGAAATATAAATGGAAAAAGCAGTTGGTATTTTAGGTCTGGGCTGCTATGTGCCTGAAAAGGTGCTGACCAACCATGATCTGGAAAAAATAGTGGAAACCAGTGATGAATGGATCGTTGAACGCACAGGTATTAAAAACAGGCATATTGCCGCCGAAGGTGAAGCTACTTCTGATATGTCCGTAATTGCTGCAGAACGTGCTTTGGCTGATGCCGGCGTAAGCCCGGAAGAGATCGAACTGGTCATCGTGGCAACCGCTTCCGCTGATCATGCATTCCCCTCTACCGCCTGCCTGGTGCAAGACCGCATCGGTGCTAAAAATGCGGCTGCTTTCGATTTGTCTGCGGGCTGCTCCGGCTTTGTTTATAGCCTGGGCGTAGCCAGCCAAATGGTAAAATCAGGTTTATATAAAAAAGCGCTCATTGTCGGTGCTGAAACCTTAAGCCGTATCATGAATTGGGAAGACCGTAATACCTGCGTTCTTTTTGGTGATGGCGCGGGCGCGGCTGTCATTGGCGAAGTCGAAGAAGGTCTGGGCGTTTTAGGCATCGACCTTGGCAGCGACGGCAGCGGCGGCAAATATCTGTTCCAGCCTGCTGGCGGCAGCCGTAAACCTGCTTCTCATGAAACTGTAGATGCCAAAGAGCATTTTATCCATATGAATGGTAATGAAGTATTTAAATTTGCCATCCAGATCATGGGCAAGACAGCTAAACGTGCTTTAGCTAATGCAGGTCTTGAACCGGCTGATGTTGACCTTCTGGTTCCACATCAGGCGAATATACGCATTATCAACAGTGCGGCCAAACGTTTGAAAATGCCGATGGAAAAAGTCTGGGTCAACGTCGATAAATATGGCAATACTTCTGCCGCTTCCATTCCCATCGCTTTGTGCGAGGCACAGGAGCAGGGAATGATGAAAAAAGGCGATACAGTATTGCTGGTTGGTTTTGGTGCCGGCCTTACCTGGTCTTCCATCGTGCTTAAATGGAGTAAATAAACCTGCAAGAACAGTTGAGTAAAAGACGAAAGAGAGGTTTTCCCGATGAGCAAAATTGCATTCGTATTTCCGGGACAAGGTTCCCAAACTGTAGGTATGTGCAAAGATCTTTATGATAACTATACTTGCGCACGCAAGGTTTTTGAAGCTGCTGATGAAGCTTTGGGCTTTTCTATCAGCGATATGTGCTTTAACGGTCCTGAAGACCAGCTGCGTCTGACCTTCAATACTCAGCCTGCTATCCTGACTGCCAGCGTAGCTTGTGCTGAAGTACTGAAAGAAAACGGTCTGAGCTGTGAGGTCGCCGCAGGTCATAGCCTGGGCGAATATTCCGCTTTAGTTTTGGCAGGTGCCTTGGATTTTGCCGACGCCGTCCGTATTGTCCGCAAACGTGGTCAGTTCATGCAGGAGGCAGTTCCTGTCGGAGAAGGCAGCATGGCTGCTGTTTTAGGTCTGGAAAGCGATAAGATCGTCGACATCTGCCGTACTGTTGAAGCTGAATGCGGCGAAGCTGTACAGGCAGTAAACTTCAACTGCCCCGGACAGGTAGTTATTGCAGGCGCTGTAGGCGCAGTAGATAAAGCGTTGGCTGCCTTAAAGGAAGCTGGCGCCAAACGTGCTGTTTTGCTTCCCGTAAGCGCGCCTTTCCACAGCACTCTTATGCAGCCGGCCTCCAAACGTCTGGCTGAAGTTTTTGAAACTGTTGCTTTTCACGACGCCAAAATTCCTGTTGTCGCCAACGTAACTGCAACGGAAGTTATCAAAGGTGAAGAAATCAAAGAATCTCTGATCCGTCAGGCTGCGATGCCTGTGCTTTGGGAAACTTCTGTTAACCATATGATCGCAGGCGGAGTTGATACTTTTGTCGAAGTTGGTCCCGGTAAAGTTTTGACCGGTTTTACCAAAAAAATTGCCAAAGGCATGACTGCCCTGAACGTCGAAGATGAAGCAAGCCTTGAAAAAACACTTGCTTATTTTAAGGAGGTTCGTTAAAATGCAATTAGAAGGTAAAATCGCACTGGTAACAGGTGCTTCCCGTGGGATAGGCAAGGCTATCGCAGTAGCTCTGGCTGCTGCGGGCGCTGATGTCGCTGTGAACTATGCCGGCAACAAAGCAGCTGCTGAAGCTGTTGCAGCCGAGATCGAAGGAATGGGCCGCAAAGCGCTGCTGCTGCAGGGCGATGTTGCTCAAACCGCAGTCTGTGCTGAAATGATCGAAGCTGTCGTTAAAGAATTCGGCCGCATCGATATTTTAGTCAATAATGCGGGCATTACCCGCGATACCCTGCTGATGCGTATGAAAGAAGAAGATTGGGACGCAGTTCTCAATACTAATCTCAAAGGCGTTTTCAACTGCACTAAAGCAGCTGTTAAATACATGATGAAACAAAGAGCCGGCCGCATTATCAATATCAGCTCCGTTGTAGGTGTAATGGGCAATGCCGGTCAGGCTAACTATGCCGCTGCCAAGGCAGGCTGCATTGGCTTCACCAAATCTGTTGCCAAAGAAGTTGCTGCCCGCGGCATCACTGTTAACGCAGTTGCACCTGGTTTTATCAAAACCGATATGACCAGCGTTTTACCTGAAAAAGTAGTAGCCGAGATGGAAGCCGGTATCCCGCTGGCCCGCCTGGGTGAACCTGAAGATATTGCCAAGGCGGTATTGTTCCTTGCAAGTGACGATGCTGCTTATATAACCGGTCAGACTTTACATGTTGACGGTGGTATGGTAATGTAATTATGCAATTCTTAAAAAACACCTTTGGAAGGAGGTGAATCGTAAATGAGCACTTTCGAAAAAGTAAGAGACATTACTGTTGAGCAATTGAGCGTTGACGCTGATGAAGTAAAGATGGAATCCTCCTTCATCGACGATCTGGGCGCTGACTCCCTCGACATCGTTGAATTGATCATGGCTTTCGAAGAGGAATTTGAAGTTGAGATTCCTGACGAAAAAGCTGAAAAAATCCGCACTGTGGCTGACGCAGTTAAAATGTTGGATGAAGAAAAATAATCTTTTAGCAGCTTAAGGGAAAGCTCTTTGGAGCTTTCCCTGATAGTTGCAGTAGTCCTGAAATGGGGGATATTTGTTGAAACTACCAGTACTCAAAATAGGTGATTTGACAGCCGAAGTACCGATCATACAAGGCGGAATGGCTATCAGACTGTCTACCGCGCGTTTGGCGGCAGCCGTTGCGCAGGAAGGTGGAATCGGACTCATTGCAGCGTCCGGTATGGAGTTTGACGAACTGCGCAAAGAGATCCAGCTGGCCAGAAAGCTTACTGGAGGGAAAGGCATCATCGGTATCAATGCCATGGTGGCAGCCCGCGAATTTCTTGGGCTCATTACCACTGCTGCCGAAGAAAAAATTGACCTGATCGTCGCCGGTGCCGGTTTTTCAAGAGATATTTTCGCCGTAGGGCGTGAACATAACGTAGCCGTAGTGCCCATCGTTTCCTCGGTCAAACTAGCTAAAATATCTGAAAAGCTTGGTGCTGCCGCTATTGTAGTGGAAGGCACTGAAGCTGGCGGGCATCTTGGGACGCAGCAGTCTATCAAAGAGATCCTGCCTGATATTGTTAATGCGGTCAGCATTCCCGTTATTGCGGCCGGCGGTGCTACTGACGGCGCTGCTGTAGCCGAGCTGATCAAGTTAGGCGCCAGCGGCGTTCAAATGGGCAGCCGGTTTGCAGCCAGCGAAGAATCTAACGGTGCTCCGGCGCTGAAAGAATTATATCTCAAAATGACGCAGGAAGACGTTGTACAGATCGATAGTCCCGTTGGCTACAAAGGCAGAGCGATCCTTAATCCTTTTGCCAAACAGGTTTTGGAGGGAACGCAGCCGCGTCCCCGTACATGTGACAGCTGCCTGAAACACTGTTCGCGCAGCTTCTGCATCATCCGTGCTCTCACCAGGGCTCAGCAGGGCGATGTTGAAACCGGCCTTGTTTTTACAGGCGCCAATATGTGGAAGATCAAAGAAATTTTGCCCGTGAAAGAAATTTTCAGAAGACTGAAAGAAGAAATAGCAAAAATTTAATTTGAGGTGATTTATTTTGAAAAGACGAGTCGTTATTACCGGTGTTGGCCCGATTACTCCAATCGGTATCGGCAAAGATGAATTTTGGAGCAATCTGATCGCCGGTAAATCCGGTGTCGGTCTCATTACTCAGTTCGATGCTTCTGATCCTGGTTTCACCACTAAAATTGCCGGTGAAGTCAAAGATTTTGATTTCGCCAATTATGGCGATAAAAAAGAGGGCAAACGTATGGACCGTGTGACCCAGTTCGCCGTAGCGGCTGCCAAACTGGCAGTAGAAGACGCTAAGCTCGATCTGGAAAAAATCGATCCCGTTCGTGCCGGCGTTTGTGTTGGCAGTGGTATCGGCGGTATCCACACTTTCCTTGAGCAGTCTTTGAAATATGGTGAAAAAGGCCCTGGCAAAATCAGCCCGTTCTTCATTCCTATGGAGATACCGAACATGCCGGCAGGGCAGATCTCCATCGCTTTAGGCTTCAAAGGCCCTAATACAGCTATTATCACTGCCTGTGCTACCGGTACTAACTGTATCGGCGACGCTCTGCGCACTATTCAATATGGCGATGCCGACATTATGATCGCAGGCGGTACAGAAGCTGCTGTTTCCCCTGTAGCTATTGCTGGCTTCGGTAATATGAAAGCTCTTTCTACCAACAACGAACATCCTGAAAAGGCTTCCTGTCCGTTTGACAAAAAACGTGACGGTTTCGTTATGGGCGAAGGCGCCGGCGTAGTAGTTATGGAAGAGCTTGAGCATGCTCTGGCCCGCGGCGCGCATATCTATGCTGAAGTAGCAGGCTTTGGCATGAATGCCGATGCTTATCACATCACTGCTCCTGATCCGAGCGGCGAAATGCCAGCCCTGTGCATGCAGCAGGCTATCGACGATGCCGGTATGAAACCGGAAGACGTTGATTATATCAATGCTCACGGCACCTCTACCCATCGTAACGATTTGAATGAGACTCTGGCTGCTAAAAAAGTTTTTGGCGACCATGCTTATAAAATGACGATCAGCTCCAACAAATCCATGACAGGACATCTGCTGGGAGCTGCAGGCGGCGTAGAAGCCATTGCTACTGTCATGACCATCGAGAATGGTATTGTTCCGCCAACTATCAACTATGAAGACCCTGACTTAGAAGAAGGTCTGGATCTCGACTATGTTCCTAACGTAGCCCGTAAAGCAGAAGTAAGAGCGGCATTGTCCAACAACTTCGGCTTTGGCGGCCATAATGCCACCATTCTCTTCAAAAAATATCAAGCTTAATTGAGAATAGAGTGATTTAGATGCAAGATACTCGCAAAGAGCAGCTTTTAGAATTCTGTAAAAGTCTGGGCATCAAAATGCACAGACTGGAACTTTTAGATACTGCTCTGACGCATACATCATATGCGCACGAGGCGAAAAAAAATCCACGTCCTGAACATAATGAACGTGTAGAATTTTTAGGTGACTCGGTACTAAGTATTATCGTCAGTACCTATATGTACTGCAATTTTCCCAACCTCAACGAAGGAGAACTTACCAAACTCAGAGCGCATATCGTCTGTGAAGTATCACTGGCCGAATATGCCCGTAAGATCAACCTTGGCAAGTATCTGCTTTTAGGTAAGGGCGAAGATCTGACCGGAGGCCGCGAACGCGCTTCGATTTTGGCAGATGCGTTCGAATCTGTACTTGGCGCTTATTATATCGACCAGGGTATGGACGCAGCCCGTGTATTTTTACTGGGGCTGATGAAGACTGAGCTGGACTTTATCTGTACGCACGGTATTTGCAGTGATTTTAAAACAAGATTACAGGAAGTTGCGCAGCAGAAGGGCGATGTCGACATCGTCTATGAGCTGACTGGCTCCAAAGGTCCTGAACACAATAAGCATTTTGCCACTATTGTTTCCATTAATGGAAAACAAAAAGGTGCAGGCGAAGGTAAGACAAAGAAGGAAGCAGAACAGCAGGCAGCCAAAAACGCTCTTGAAAAAATGGGCGCGCCTTTAACCGGTTTCCCTAAATAAAATAATCCCCTGTTAGTAAAATTGGAGTGTATCCAATCAACTGACAGGGGATTTTTCTTTTTGCGTGTTCATATCAATGCGACGGACCATACAGATTGAGCAGCACCACGCCGCTGACGACTAAAGCCATGCCGAACGCTCCGACAGCGTTGATACTTTCATGGAAGACCAGCATCGAAATAACAGCTGCCGCAACAACGCCAATGCCCGCCCAGGTCGCATAAGCAATATTCAAATCAATAAACTGCAGCGAACGGGAAAGAAAATAAAAAGCGCCTGTATATGCGGCCACAACTACCAGCGAAGGCGTCAGCCTGGTAAAGCCCAGCGTGTATTTTAAAAATGTCGTTCCCAGTAATTCCAAAGCAATAGCTAAACCTAAATATATAAATCCCATAATATCCTCCTAATCATCTATAGCGGCCCGCAAAGCCTTCATCCAGGCGAAGCCGCCTTCCAACAGTGCGTTACGCTGGGCGTCGGTCATATTGCGCAATGCCCGTTCTTCAAAATCATCCATTTTTTGTAAAAGCTCATCGGCATAAGCTGCCCCCTGCTCAGTAAAAGTCAGCAGCTTGACACGTTTGTCTTTGGGACTGACTTTTTTTTCTACAAAGCCCCTGGCTTCCAGTCCTGCCAGAATACTGTTGACTGTCTGTTTAGGCAGCATCAGCTTTTCGCAGATCAGATGCTGAGTGCAGTCGTCTGGAAATTCTTTCAGCAGATACAGGGTCAGCAGCAGATTGTTGTTGAGCCCGTGTTTCTTGGCCCAGCGTTCATAGACGGCGTTGGTGCCGAACCAAAGGTCATAATAGCCTTGACGTATCCGTTGCAGTTCTTGATGCATAAACGCCCTCCTTTTCACTAAAGTCCGATATCGGACTAATTGCATTATAACAGCTTTAAAAAATTTTGGCAAGCAAAATTTGCCGGCAGCTATGACAGCGGCAGGCATTGACCGGGGCAGAGGATACGTTTATAATCGATATAACGAATATAATCAATATAACCTTTTAAATGATTTGCAACACCAAGACGGGTTTAACGAAAGGAGGCTGGCCGATGGCGATAATACCTATTTTTATTCCGCATGCAGGCTGTCCGCATCAGTGCGTATTCTGCAATCAAAAAACCATTAGCGGTCAACAGACTGCGTCGGCCGCCGCCGTGCAGCAGCAAATCGAGCGCTATCTGCAATGGATCAGGCCCGGCCTCAGCAACGAGGCGGCTTTTTATGGCGGTTCCTTCACCGGCCTACCAGCTGCTTTACAGACCGAGTTATTCCAGCCTGTCGATGAACTTTTAGCAAAAGGTATCATCGGCAGTGTGCGGTTATCTACCCGCCCTGATTATATCGATGCCGCACGTTTGGAGCTTTTAAAAGAGCATGGTGTGAAAATAGTGGAGCTGGGCGTACAGTCTTTGGATGATACCGTTCTGGCAGCAGCAGGACGGGGGCATCAGGCTGCTGAGGTTGGTCGGGCCGTCGCTTTGTTGAAACAGTACGGTTTTGAGGCAGGTCTGCAGCTTATGGTAGGTATGCCGTGTCAAAGCTTTGCCAGCGTCAGGGATACGGTTGAGCAGGTGCTCCGGCTCAGACCTGCTATCGCCCGCATCTATCCGCTGCTGGTGATTAAAGGCACGCCGCTGGAGACTATCTATAAACGTGGTGCATTTGAACCGCTGACACTGTCAGAGGCTGTTGAGCAGAGTGCCTATGTGTACAGCAGATTAACGCAGGCCGGGATCAAAGTTGTTCGTGTCGGTTTGCAGGCCGATGAAGAATTGTGTAGCGAAGGCAATATCGTTGCCGGGCCTTTTCATCCGTCCTTTGGTGAGTTGGTACAAAGCTATTTGCTCTATACTGAACTGACACCGCAGTTGCAGAAGCTGCTGCGGCAGGGAGCAGACCAAATAGTAATACATTGCCCGCGCAGGCTGGAATCCAAGCTGCGCGGATTAAAAAACAGTAATCTCAGACGCTGGCAGCAGCTGGCTGGGCAGGTGCCCGTAATGATCAAAAATGCGCCCGGCGCAGAGGCTGTGACGATAAGCGGGAGGTGTGATGATGAGTGAATGTCAGAGCTTTGCGCCAGTTGCTGCGGCAGATAGCAGACTGCTTATTCTCGGTTCTATGCCGGGAGTACGTTCCCTGCAGCTGCAGCAGTATTACGGCCATCCGCAGAACCGTTTTTGGCCGCTTCTGGCTCTGCTTTTGGGTTACGAAAAGGTACCTGACGCTTATGCGGAGAAAAAGCAGATGCTTTTAGATAACCGGATCGCTTTATGGGACGTGCTGTGTTACTGCCAGCGTGAAGGCAGCCTGGATTCGGATATTACCGGTGAACAGCCTAACGATCTGGCCGGATTTTTGAAGCAGCACCCGCAAATACATACTATTTGCTGTAATGGCGGCAAAGCTGCCGCTGCCTTAAAAAAATACACTAAACAGGTCGATCTGCAGGGGATCACTGTTCACTGCCTGCCCTCTACCAGCCCGGCTAACGCCCGCTGGCGTCTGCCGATGCTCTTGGAAGCGTGGCAGGTTATCAATACTTTCCGTTGACCACAAAAGAAAAAGCCTTGAATACTTAAAAGTATTCAAGGCTTTTGTTGTAGTTATTAGTTTGTTTTACCGGGATATGCTTTCAGTGCTTCACCCAGGATATAAATGGCCTTTTGCAGATCTTCGCAGTTGAGTACATAGGCCAGACGGGCTTCATTGATGCCCAGCTCAGGGGCGTTATAAAAGCCGTTGCCGGGTGCGAACATAACGGTTTCATTATCGACTGCAAAGTTTTCCAAAGTCCAGATAGCAAACTTTTCTGCATCGTCCACAGGCAACTGCACCATGATATAAAAAGCGCCTTTCGGATCGGAAGCAACTACGCCGGGCAGTTTTTTGAGCGCTGCCACGATCGTATCGCGGCGTTTTTTATATTCCTGGTTTACTTCCTCCAGATAACTGACGGGAGTAGTATATAAAGCCGCTGCTCCGACCTGCTCCAGGATCGGACTGCACAGCCGGGCCTGGCAGCATTTGATGATCTGCTTTGCAAGGTCTTTGTTTTTGCTGATAATGCAGCCGATACGGGCGCCGCAGGCACTGTAGCGTTTCGATACCGAATCGATAATGATCAGGTTATCGGCAAGCTCGGGCATGGTGCCAAAGCTGCGGTAAGCGCCATCGTAAACAAATTCGCGGTATACTTCGTCGGCAATCAAAGCCAGGTCATATTTGCGGACGATCGCCGAGATCATATCCATTTCAGCCTGAGTATAAACAACGCCGGTCGGATTACCGGGATTTGTCAGTAAAATAGCTTTTGTTCTGGGAGTGATCTGCGCTTCGATAGCGGCCGTGTCAGGCAGATGATAACCATTTGCCACACTGGTCTGCACAGCGTTGATCTTAGCGCCGAACTCTCTGGCAAAAGTAGTATAGTTGGCATAAAACGGTTCAAATACCATGATCTCGTCGCCGGGATCACACAAGGCCATCACAGCAAAAAGCAAAGCTTCGCTGCCGCCGTTGGTAATAAAAATATCTTCGGCAGCAAAATCCATAGCTTTTTCGGCATAGTATTTGCGTATCGCTTCGATTAGGAAGTCTTCGCCCTTGGAATTACCGTAAGCAATGACCTGGTCGTCATAACTGCGGATACTTTCCATAAACTGGGCGGGCGTTTTGATATCGGGCTGGCCGATATTCAGGTGATAGATCTTTTTACCTTTTGCTTTAGCTGCATCTGCATACGGAGACAGCTTTCTGATAGGTGAAGAAGTCAGGCTTTGGACACGTGCTGAAAGTTTCATGTAAAATCCCCTCACTGCAAATAAATTTTGTCCGGGTTCAAGGTCCCGTGTTTTTGTCATTATGCCACAAGGGCATATATTCTCACTAGGCTCGAAACTACCTCGCCATCATGAATTAAGTTGTGCCGACTTCGTCGGAATAGGAAATCCACGACGCTCATTATGCAATCGCGTCTTTTGGATAAGTTCGTTGTCACGTTTATTCACTTCGTGACTAAACGGCACTCACTTAAGTGCTCATATTATAGCATAATTAAATCGTTAAATTGAGTATTGATACGAAAAAATGTAAGAAAAATTTATAAAAGCATTAAAAAGAAATTGAAAGTGTTACAAAAAATACTTTTTGCATTTGCTTTCCTGAGCATGGGCAGGCTTTGAAATCTGCTCTGAGGCATATAATTGTATGAAACCTTTATCTATGGTAAAATATACTGATAGAATATTGCAGATTGGGTGATTTTGTGCATTTAAAGTCATTTTCGACTTATGGATTCAAATCCTTTGCAGATAAAATTGAATTAGCCTTCGGTTCGGGCATTACGGCGATCGTCGGTCCTAACGGCAGCGGCAAAAGCAACATTTCCGACGCTATCCGCTGGGTACTGGGCGAGCAGAGCGCCAAATATCTGCGCGGCAGCAAAATGGAAGACGTGATTTTTTCCGGCAGCGGCAAGCGCAGGCCTTTGGGCGTTGCCGAAGTAACGCTGGTTTTTGATAACAGCGATCACCGCCTCGGTCTTGATTTTGACGAAGTAAGCATAACCCGCCGCGTTTTCCGCAGTGGTGACAGCGAATACTCCATCAATAAAAAGAACTGCCGTTTAAAAGATATCCTTGACCTTTTGGCAGATACTGGTCTGGGACGCGGCTCTATGTCCATTATCGGTCAAAATAAGATCGACGAGATCTTAAACAGCCGCCCCGAAGAACGCCGTGCTTTGTTTGAAGAAGCGGCAGGTATCGCCAAATTCAGGATGCGTAAAAAAGAAGCTATGCGGCGTCTGGACGATACCGCTGCCAACCTGACCCGTATCAACGATATCAAAGCCGAAGTCGAAGGCCAGGTTGAACCTCTGCGCCTTGCAGCAGAACAAACGCGCAAGTTCAATCTGCTGGATAAAGAACTGCGTGCCTGCAAACTGACCCAATTTGTACACAAGATCGAAAATATTGAGAATATTCGGCAGAAACTGAACGCACAGGATGCCGAACTTGAAAATAAAGTGCTAGAACGCGCTACCGCCGTCAGCACACAGGAAGCTGAATGCAGCGCCCTGCAGCTGGAGCTGGACAAACTCAGCGAAGCCTATAACCGTATCCAGGACGATATCAAAGAAAAAGAAACAGCGCTGGAAAAACTGCGCGGGCAGGAAGCCGTTTTGGCGGAACGTGTCCGTCAGAGCGAAAAATCAGGACTGCGCCTGGAAGAACAGGGTAAAAAGCTGCAGGAACAGATCGCAGCCTTAGATATGCAGCTTAAAACGATGGTCGCAGACTATGACCGTCTGGAGGCTCAGCAGGCGGCTGCCCAGCTTCTGGTCAGCAAGCTGACCGGCGAGCAGGCAGAGAAAGAGACCCGTATCAGCGAAGCCGAAGCGGCAATGGAAAATATGAAAACAGCTGCTTTCGACAATATGCGCACTATGGTTAATCTGCGCAATGAGATCAGGGGACTGGAGCAGGAGCAGGAACAGCGGATGCGTAAGCGTGACGCACTGAAAAAGAGTATTGCCGAAGCCGAAACAGCCGGGGAAGAATTACAGTCCCGTTACCGCAGCATGAACGACGAGCAGAGCAATGTAGAAAACGCTTTGGAACTTATCAAACGCGACGGCAGGGAAGTGGGTGCCAAAGCCGCCGCAGAGACCGAAGCGCTGAATAAAGTGCAGACGCAGCACAAAGACTGCCAAAACAGGATCACCGCCCTGGAAAGCCGGCTGAACCTGCTACAGAATATGCAGAAAAGCTATGAAGGCTTTGGTTATGGTATCAAAACGGTATTGCAGGCCCAGGAAAGCTGGCGCAGCGACGTGATCGGCGTTGCTGCCGAACTGATCGAAGTGCGGCCTGAATATGTTGTGGCCATAGAAACTGCTTTAGGCGGAGCGGCGCAGAATCTTGTTATGGGCAGCTCGGAAGCAGCCAAAAAGGCTATTGCCTATCTCAAGCAGCGCCAGGCGGGGCGGGCGACCTTCCTGCCGCTTGACACTATCAAATATTATGAACGCCGTAGTGAAGAAAAAGCGCTGGCAAAACTGCCGGGCATCCAGGGCTTTGCGGACGATCTGATCAGCTATGATGCCAGACTGGCACCTATCTTTAAGTTTTTACTGGGGCGGGTGCTGGTGGCAGACGATATGGATGCTGCTTTGGCGGCTGCCAAAAAAAGTAACTTCCGTACCCGTGTCGTTACATTGGCTGGAGATATCGTCAATGCCGGCGGCTCGCTGACAGGCGGCAGCAGGCAGCAGAAGGAAGCCGGCTTCCTGTCGCGCGGCAAAGAGATCGCCGAACAGGAACTAAAGGCTGGCGTTTTGCGCCGTGAGCTGTTGGGCTATCAGGAACAGCTTGAAGAACATGAAAACACTTTAAAAGTTTATAATAATAAACTGGCGCAGCTGCGCCAGGACCTGCAGCAGAAAGAGATCCGCAAAGCTGAGCTGGCCGTGGCTCTGGAGCGCTTAAGCGCCGAGCAGCGTCAGGCGGCCGAGCGGCTGGAACTTTTGCTGGATGACCGCAATCAGGTTTCCCAGGAATATATGGGCGCACGCCAGCAGCTTACTGACCTGCGTCCGCAGCTGACCGCTATGGAAGAGGAAGACGCACAGGGCAAGCAGCTGTTGGACAGTTTGCAGAAACAAACGGCGGCTGATCACAGCGCCCTGACCTCTATCCGTAACCGTCTGCAGGATGCCCGTGTAGAGCTGGAATCTACTGCCGCCCGTACGGCGATGATGGCCGAGCGGATGCAGCAGCTTGATGCCGATATGGGCCGGATGCAGCAGGAGCTTGCTGCTAACGACGATGAACAAAAGCATTTGCTGGACGTGATCGCGGCCAGTAAAACCAGCAGTGAACAACTGGCGGCCAGCAGTACCGCTTTACTGACTGAATTACAAGCCATCGTTGGCGGTAAAGATGAATTCGGCGCCAAACGTATTGCCATTACCGAAAAACAGGCCGTGGCAGGGGAGCGTCTGGACGCACTGAAAAAAGAACTTACTGTTGCCGAAACAAAACGCAATCAGGCGGCGATGGAAATGGTACGCCAAAACAGCGACTATGACCACGCTATAGAACAGCTGGCTACGGAATACCGTATCACTCTGGACGAAGCACGTGCCAGCGGCGAACTGCTGGACGAAAGCGACGTTTCCCTGCGCCGGCGCGAGCTGCGCTTAGAGCGTGAGATCGAAGCTTTAGGGCCGGTCAATCCGGCGGCTATCGAACAATACGAAGCAGTCAGCGAACGCTACGAATTTTTGCAGCGTCAGTACAGCGACCTTGCAGAAGCCAAAGCCAATCTGGAGGCCGTTATCAGTGAGATCAATTCCGGTATGGCCAAACGCTTCAAAGAGGCCTTCGGCAAGATCAACGAATATTTCTCCGACTGTTATGTAAGGCTCTTCGGAGGCGGTACTGCAGCGTTAAAACTTACTGATCCTGATGACGTGCTGGGCAGCGGTATCGATATCGAAGTGCAGCCGCCCGGCAAAAAACTGCAAAGCCTGTTTTTGTTATCAGGCGGCGAGCGTGCCCTGACGGTCATCGCCCTGCTGTTTGCTTTGCTCAGCTATCAGCCTTCGCCTTTCTGCATCCTCGACGAGATCGATGCGGCGCTGGACGAAGCTAATGTCGACCGCTTTGCAAAATTTCTGGCGGCCTATGCCGAAAGCACGCAGTTTATCGTTATCACACACCGCAAAGGCACTATGGAAGCCGCGCACGTCCTGCATGGCGTTACCATGGAAGAATCCGGTGTTTCTAAATTACTATCTGTCAAATTGAGCGAAAAGGAGTAAGAGCATGGGATTTTTAGAACGACTGAAAGACGGTCTCAGTAAGACCCGCCGCAACTTTACCGACCGTATCGAAGAACTGGTAGGGCTGTCGGCTAAAATCGACGAAGACTTTCTGGAAGAACTGGAAATGATCCTTTTGAGCGGTGACGTCGGGGTGAAAACAACGGCAAAACTCATCGACGCTGTCCGTCAGGCAGCCAAAAAGAAAGAAATCGAAGGTACGGAGCAGGTGCTGCCGTTCCTCAAAAAATATATTGCCGAAATGCTGCAGGACGAAGGCCAGCGCACCCGTATCGGCGCCAAACCGACGGTCATACTTGTCGTCGGCGTCAATGGTGTTGGCAAAACTACTACTATCGGCAAACTGGCCAACTATTTCCATCTGTTCAAATACAAAGTCATGCTGGCCGCAGGCGATACCTTTCGGGCCGCCGCTGCCGAGCAGCTGCAGATCTGGGGTGAACGTGCCGGCTGTGAAGTTATCCGTCACGAAGAAGGCGCTGATCCGGCAGCAGTAGTTTTTGACGCTGTCAAAGCCGCTGTTGCCCGTAATGTCGACATACTTTTTATCGATACGGCAGGACGGCTGCACAATAAAACCAACCTGATGAATGAACTGGAAAAAGTGCATCGCATCATCAAACGCGAGATCTCCGAAGCCCCGCACGAAACCTTCCTCGTGTTGGATGCAACTACAGGGCAGAACGCTATCAATCAGGCCAAAGTATTTATGGAGACCGCCAACGTCACCGGTGTCGTGCTGACCAAGCTCGATGGTACAGCCAAAGGCGGTGTCGTTATCGCCATCAAAGAAGAACTGGGCCTGCCCGTCAAATGGATCGGCGTTGGCGAAGGCATTATGGATTTTCGTCCCTTTGAAGCCGATAAATTTGTAGACGCCTTATTTGACAGTGACAAGTAAAAATGCTTGACAGCCTCTGCTATTTTCGATATAATACCAAAGTCGGATAAAATATGTAAAGATTTTGGTGGTTGAAATGCAGGAAAACAGTTTAGAGCAAAGAGTACGCCTGGGACGTCTGTTTGATGCCTACGGCAGCCTGCTCACTGAAAAACAGCAAAAATGCCTGGAACTGTATTTCTATGACGACCTTTCCCTGGCAGAAATAGCCGACGAACTTGAAGTATCAAGACAAGCGATACACGACCTTATCAAGCGGGTAGAGCATATACTGGAGCGCTACGAAAGCAAACTGGCGCTGCTGGCCCGCGACGATCACGATAAAAAGCTGCTGCTGGAAGCACAGCGGCTGCTGGCCGGCTGCCTCGCCCAAAGCGAAGCTTCGGCAGAACTTCAACAAGTACGCCGCATTTTAGACGAACTGAGCGGCGAAAGTAGGTAAAAATGGCTTTTGAAAATTTATCTGAAAGACTGCAAAATGCGATAAAAATGTTCCGCGGCAGCGGCAAGATCACAGAAGACGACTTAAAAGCGCCTCTGCGCGAAGTACGGATGGCTTTGCTTGAAGCCGACGTCAATTTTAAAGTAGTTAAGGATTTCGTTGCCAATATCAAAGAACGCGCGCTGGGCGAAACCGTTCAGCAAAGCCTGACCCCCGGTCAGCAGATCATCAAGATCGTCAACGACGAACTTACACAGCTTCTGGGCGGCACACAAAGCAAACTCACCGTAGCCGACAAACCGCCGACGGTCATCATGCTGGTAGGTCTGCAGGGCGCAGGTAAAACGACTACTGCCGGCAAGCTGGGCAACCTGCTGCGTAAAAAAGGCAAAAAGCCTTTGCTGGTAGCAGGCGACGTTTACCGTCCCGCGGCTATCAAACAATTACAGGTGCTGGGGCAGCAGCTCTCACTGCCCGTCTTTGCCCTCGGCGATCAGGTATCTCCGGTCGAGATAGCGCGCCAAGCAATGGATAAAGCTTTCTCACTGGCTTGCGACACAGTCATCATCGATACCGCGGGCCGCTTACATATCAACGAAGAACTGATGGACGAACTGCGTAATATCAAAGCTGCCGTCAACCCGCATGAAATACTGCTGGTCGTCGACGCTATGACAGGTCAGGACGCCGTCACCGTAGCTGAAAGCTTTAACGGCGAACTGGGTATCGACGGACTTATCGTCACCAAGCTCGACGGCGATGCCAGAGGCGGTGCGGTACTGTCAGTCAAAGCAGTTACCGGGCGCCCGGTCAAATTTGTCGGTATGGGCGAAAAGCTTGACGCACTGGAACCCTTCCATCCCGACCGTATGGCCTCGCGTATCCTGGGCATGGGCGATATCCTGTCGCTCATCGAAAAGATCCAGTCCACGACCGACCTTGCCAAAGCCCTGGAAATGGAAAAGAAACTGCGCAAAGACGAATTTACGCTTGAGCAGTTCCTGGAACAGATGCAGCAGGTCAAAAAACTCGGTTCTCTGGACACGATCCTGGGACTGATCCCCGGTATGGGCGGTATCAGCCAGAAGCTGAAAGAAGCTAACGTAGACGAAAAAGAATTCGACCGCGTGGAAGCTATCATCCGCTCCATGACCCCTAAAGAACGCCGTCATCCCGATATCATCAACGGCAGCCGCCGTAAACGTATCGCAGCAGGCTGCGGTATGCGCGTGCAGGACGTCAACAAGCTGCTCAAAAACTTTGAGGAAAGCAAAAAGATGATGAAAAAGATGCAGGGCATGGCCAAGTTTGCTTCAAAAGGCGGTTTCAAAATGCCTTTTATGAACAAATAAATTTAAATCAACATCTGGTTGAAGGAGGTGAAATAGATAATGGCAGTTAAAATCCGTTTAAAACGTATGGGCGCTAAAAAAGCTCCTTTCTACCGTATCGTTGTTGCTGACTCCCGCTCTCCGCGTGACGGCCGCATCATCGAAAGCATCGGTTACTATGATTCCACTGTACAACCTGCTACCGTAAAGATCGACGAAGAAAAAGCTCTTTCCTGGATGGCTAAAGGTGCGCAACCTACTGATACCGTTAAAAACCTGTTCAGCAAAGACGGCATCATGAAAAAATATGCTGAATCTAAAGCAAAATAAGAAATGAGGCGTGATTTGCATGAAAGAATTGGTAGAAGTAATGGCCAAGTCTCTAGTGAGTAATCCGTCTGCAGTAGTCGTGGAGGAGGAAACCACCGGAACATCAACGGTGCTTCGCCTCCATGTTGCTCCTGAAGATATGGGTAAAGTTATTGGAAAACAGGGCCGTATTGCTAAAGCAATCAGAACTGTCATGAAAGCTGTTGCAACCCGTGAGAATGTAAAAGTTGTCGTAGAGATTGTCTAAGACGTATAAGGATGGTAAGTGAAATGGATAAAATGTTTGTACGTGTTCCGGTTGCAATAAAAGCAAAAGTAACAGAAGATCTCAAGTTGAAAATTATTGGCGATGTCCAAAACACCATAAAACAAATCAACCTGGATATCGAACACTTCGAATTCCAAGCCAAAAAAGCTCTTGCCCAGGCCGCCAGCGACCTGAGCGTACTTCCTTCTCTGCGTGAGCAGATCGAAATGGAAAGAAACAAGATCACTGCCGCTAAAGCAGAAGCCGAAGATAAACTCAAACGTGCCGAAGCTTTAGAGATCGGCGCTGAGATCGGTCACGGCACTCTCGAACGTACTGTCGAGATCACTGTCGGTACCAATATCGACGCACTGATGGGTGCCGAGATCCTCACTGAGGACGGCAAGATCATTGCTTTCCGCGAATGATATGGAAAAACAGGTAGTTATTGGCACTATTATCGCTCCGCACGGTGTGCGGGGCGATCTTCGTATTCTGCCGCAGACAGATCATCCTGAACAATTTTTAGAGCTTTCCTATTTGCTGCTCGAAGACGGCCGCTCGCTCCAGATAACCTCCGCCCGCTTTCATAAACGTATGGTACTGATGAAATGCAAAGGCGTGGAAACAATGAACGACGCTGAGCTGCTGCGCGGCAAAAAGGTTTTGATTAACAGTGAAGATCTGCCTCAGCTTGAAGAAGGCGAATATTATGTAGCCGATCTGCTCGGCCTGCCAGTATTCGATACGGCAGGAACACAGCTCGGCACCTTCAAAGACGTGCTCAGCACCGGCAGCAACGACGTTTACGTTATTGCCGTGCCCGAAGGCAAGGACATACTCGTTCCTGCCCTTAAAAAACACGTTAAGGAAATCAATCTCAAAGACCGCCGGATCGTGGTCGAATTACCGGAATGGACAGATGCACCGTGAGATTTCTTTTTATTACCTTATTTCCTGAACAAATTGAACAAGCGGCTGGCCACAGCATCATCAAACGCGCCGTCGATGCCGGCCTTGTAGAAGTGAGCTGTATCAACCCGCGCGATTTTGCCACCGACCGGCACCGCACCGTTGACGACACGCCCTTTGGCGGCGGCGCCGGTATGGTCCTGAAACCGGAACCTATGGTAGCGGCTATCCGCATGGCCAAACAGCAGCTGCCAGCAGCGCGCGTTATTGCCATGTGCCCTGGCGGACGCACTCTGAAACAGGAGATCGTTGAAGAATATGCCGGCAGCGGCCAGGACCTTATCCTTGTCTGCGGCCATTACGAAGGCTTCGACGAACGCATCTTCAACTGGGTCGATGAAAAGCTTTCTATCGGCGACTATGTACTTACCGGCGGCGAGCTGCCGGCATTGATCGTTATGGACGCCGTAGCGCGTTTTATTCCCGGCGTACTGGGAAAAATGGCCAGTGCCGTTGAAGACTCCTTCAGCACAGGCTTACTGGAATATCCTCAGTATACCCGCCCGGTGGAATTTGAAGGCCTGGCAGTGCCGGAAGTACTGCGTAACGGCAACCATGCCCTCATCAACCGCTGGCGGCGTAAAGAAGCCCTGAAGGCAACTTATCTGCGCCGCCCTGACCTGCTGTCAGAGCTTGGCAAAGAAGATGCGTTGCTGCTCAAAGAAATCAAACAGGAACTCGCAGGTGATAAGAATGGCTAACCTTTATCTGGGTCTGGTGCATTATCCGATCTACAACAAAAATATGCAGGTCATCGCCACCGCCGTCACCAACTTCGATATCCATGATATTTCCCGCACTGCACGCACCTATAACGTCAAAAAATATTTTTTGATCCATCCGCTCCAGGTGCAGGCCGAGATCATCAAAAGGATAACCGACTATTGGCAGCACGGCTACGGTCAAACCTATAATCCCGACCGCAGCAATGCGCTGGAACGTGTTACCTATACGCCAAGTATAGCCTCGGCTATCGCTGCTGTTACTGAACTGGAAGGGCAGGCGCCCGTCACCATTACTACTGATGCCCGCACCTATCCTAATACAGTGACCTATGGCTTTGTACGCGATCTGCTGCATAATGGCGAAAAACCAATGCTGCTGCTTTTTGGTACTGGCTTCGGTATGGAACAGGAAACCATGAACGGCTTTGACTATGTGCTGGAACCTGTTTACGGCCCCTGCGACTACAACCACCTGTGCGTGCGTTCGGCAGCGGCGATTATTTTAGACCGGCTGGCCGGTGAAGCCTGGTGGGAAAAATAATTGCCGAAATATCTAAAAAATAATTGCAACCAATGTAACATTATGATATAATGTCATTTGTGTAAAACGGACGGTCCGCTGTGGTGTGTTCGCACATGAACGTCTATGATTCGAGGAGGAAATTATGAATATTATTGAAGTATTGGAACAAGAACAGCTTCGTTCCGACATCCCTGACTTCCGTGCAGGCGACACCGTAAAAGTTTATGTAAAAGTAGTCGAAGGTACCCGTGAACGCGTACAGATGTACGAAGGTGTAGTAATTGCACGCAGCGGCGCCGGCGTTCGCGAAATGTTCACCGTTCGTCGTATTTCCTACGGCGTAGGCGTTGAAAGAACATTCCCCGTTCACAGCCCCCGTCTGGAGAAAATCGAAGTATCCCGTCGTGGTATTGTTCGCAGAGCAAAACTCTACTATCTGCGTAACCTCACCGGTAAAGCTGCTCGTATCCGCGAACGCAGATAATCGGCATCAAATTACCAAGCGTAACTCAAAAGACCGTTTCAGTTTAACTGAAACGGTCTTTTTGTATTTCTTGTACGTAATTTCTACCATAATGGATAAAAACAGCACTATTATAGATTTAAGTAAAAATGCGCATCTTACTTAGTCGATATTAAAAAGGGAGTGTTACTATGCAGGCTATCGAAATGAAATATTGCGGAGAATATAAAATAGGTGAGTTTTATGAAGGCGCTGTTAAAACAAACAAAAAACCAGTTCCTGTTATTGCGGTGATTTGTACTGTTAATGACAGGGACAAGAACGAACTTGTTCTGGGCAATTATCTTGTTTGTGAAGGCGGCGAAACAGAAAGCAGTCTGTTTGATACAAAACAGTTTAAGAAAGATACTTTTTATACAGTTACGGCTACCCGCGTCAAAAGTACAGCAGCGGATCAGATAGTAAATGTGGGCATGAAAGTAAAGCTTACCTTTGCACGGGAAAATTATGCGGAATTTTTGATTACTGAATTGAACGGCAAAAAATTGGATTGCTGAAAAGGAGTGATAGTAAATGAGCAGAGTTAATTTGGTTTTTACAGAAAGAGGACAAGATCATGAGCATGCTGGTACGGTATATGAAAATACACAGGCGGTTAAAGCAGCAGTAGATTTTACCGTGGAACCGAATGGTACAGAAGGGACAGATACATTTTATAAAATCAAAGGAAGCATGTCGCATAGTATCTATCACGCCGACAGAGCTTTTTACAAACCTGCTCCCAACTGGCTGTCAGTAGGATATTATGCAACGCAGATGCTGCTGGAATTTACTGTTGCTGATGATCAAGGCGACTGGTACGCTGTTGGACCGGTAACATCGGTTGGGTCGCACAGTGAATCCGCAGGCGGTTTAGCTTCTGTAACCGGCAGCGTCAGCAGTAGTGGTGTGGTAAATTTTAATGGCAGCACAACTTTTTCTGCAGCGGACGTACAGATTATCAGTAAAAATGCCAATTTTGCCCATGAGAACAGAGCTGTCTGGGAAGTGCAGCTGCCTCATGTAGGTTTTCTCAGTCCGGCAAGACCTATAAACCCCAGACCGGCGTCTTACGGCGGTTTTAGTTTTGAATTTGAGGTAGGATTAAGGACAAGAAATGCTGCCGGCGCAGTAAATATTGTATGTAAGCCGCATGTTATCTGGCTTTATGATTATACCAGAGGCATAACCCACCATATGATCGAAGCCAATAATTGGGTACAAGATAGTACTGGTAATAGAAGTGGCGAGTTTACGATCACTTTGCCGTAAGAACAAATACAAAATTAGTTGTAGTAGCCAAAAAGCAGACATTCACTTTTAGTGAATGTCTGCTTTTTTAGATGTTTGATTTTAATTTGTCAAAAGCTGCCGCAGCCTGTCCAAAGCCTTTAAGCGGTGCTTGGTGATATTGCGCACGCTGCAGCTCAGACGTCCTGCCACTTCTTTTGGCTTCAGGTCATCTATGAACAGCAATAGCAGTATTCTGCGCTGCTCTGTGCCCAGCTGCGCCAGTGCCTCCTGCAGCTCTAACGAAAGCAAAAGCCGTGCCAGCTCGTCCAGACGTGCCGTATCTGCAAGGCCTGTATCCAGCAGGTCGATGCCGGCTTCACTGCCCGTATTTATCTGCGCTTCGTTTTCCCAGATCCTGCCCTGTTTCTGCATGGCGTCAAAAAGTGCAAAATGCACCTTACAGCGTGCCAGACCGGGCCAGTTTTCAAAATCAGCGCCGTTATATTTTAAAACTAGCTCGATAAACGTCAAAGCGGCGATCCCTTCTGCGTCTTTACCAAGCGATCTGTAAAACATCTCCCGGCGGGCCTCGCTTTGCAGCAGCGGCTTAAAATCCTCGCACAGCTGTAAAAGCGCGGTCTTATCGCCTGTCTGGGCGGCCGTTATCAGCGTTTGTAATCTTTCGGACTGTTCCGATAAACTTTTTATAACCATCAGTTCTCTCTATAATTTTATGATACCCGGCTATACTGTAAAACGTCACGCGCAACAAGAAACAGTCTAAACTTTTTTGAAGAAAATTAACACCCTATACAATCAGGTGTTAATTTACTGCCACTGCTGTCTAAAATAAAAGCGGGAGGGAGATACTATGCAAAAATATATCGGTCAGCAATTAAAAACAGCGCGCCACAATAAAAGGCTGACCCAGGAACAGGTTGCCGAAGCAGTCGGACTATCGGCAAAACATTACGGCTGCATCGAACGCGGTGAGGTCAGTACTACTATCGCGGTGTTGGTGCGGCTGCAGCAGGTGCTTGAATTTGAAGTATCTATAATAATCAAAATTTAGTCTGCCGTGGCAGATTTTTTTATTTGCTGCTTTTTTTGAAAGGCTGATAAAACTTTCTAAAAAACGGCGTGTAGTGCATAGATGGTACTGCACGTTGTTTTTTTTCGATGTTTTCGCCACTTGGCGAGTGAAGCACGCACACGCACTTGCGGTTTGCCGCAAGTGCCGCGCAGCGTGATATCGCGGCGCTGAAAAAAAATTTTAGAAAAATCCTTCTCGTGTCTTGTAGGGGGGGACATCTGTGGTAATATAATAAAAGAATTATATAAAATAATTAAAAAATACAAATTAATGCAATTTAATATTGTTTTTACACAAAAATATTTTAGAAAAGTAATGTTATGCAAAGTTGATTCCTGCGGCACCAGCCGAAGAATATAATCTTGAACAAATTTTAAGGAGTGGTTTGGGTGGATTTAAAAGCAAGTAGAAAAAGACAGCTGGCAGCGGCAGTAACGCTGGCAGTTATGGGAATGGCATGGGTATCTGTGCCGCAGCAGGTATGGGCTAAAACAGGCGATGCGGGTGCTATAGATAAACCGTTGACTTTAGCTGAATATGAACTGAAGAATGCTACAGGCGGCGCTATTGATACGTTGCGTAAAGATTTTAGTGGTGATGACGTACTTGTTGCCCAATATCATTCCGGCTGGGCAGATAATCCTGCCAGTGGTGATATGAGTGGTAAAACGATTACGATCGGCAGTATGTCGATTGAAGGTGTCATAGCCAAAGACGGTATTGGACAGGTGGGCGATCTTTCTCAGGGAGCGGTAAAAGGTTCCAATGGTGGTTTAGGTTACGCTGCCGGGCTGTTCAACCGTAATGGCTTGGCTAATGCCACTATCAATGTTGGCAGTGCTGTTATTTCTGCTACAGGTGGCGGAACGGCTACTCAATACAATGATCCTGCTAATAAAACTTACCAAAGAGAAGGCGGCGAAGGCCAATATACAACCGGTAATGCGAATGGTGTGGGTGGTGCTGGCGCTGAAGGCGGAAATGGTGGTAAAGCCATTGCTGTAGGCGTTGCCATAGGCGTGATTCCTTCCACTGAAAAAACAACTGTCAGTGGTGCGGTCAGCAGCAATGTGAATATTTCCGGGGGCGACTTAACTGTGAAAGCAGAAGGTGCGCTGGGCGGCCATGGCGGTTATGGTGGTACAGGCGCTCAAGGTGCTGACGGTGCTGCTTTAGAAGAACATCAGGCTGCCAATGGGACTAAGGGTGCAGATGGAACTGACGCTGCTCCGGCTGATAAACCGGCCAAACCGGCTGATGGTACTGATGCTTCTTCGACTCCGGCAGGTAACGGAACTGTTTCAGCTACAGGATACTATCAGGGACCTGGTAACACTAATTGGGTACAAACTGGCTGGTCTTCTACAGCAGGTGCTAATGGCAGCAATGGTGGCGATGGAACAACTGGTACTACAGGTAAAGCTGGCGGTAACGGTGTTGCCGGCGCCGTTGGTACTGTCGGTGCGCAAGGAAATACAGGCCAGGCTGGCGGTACGGGCGGTGCAGGCGCCAACGGTGGCAACGGTGGTGACGCTGTCAGCACAGGCTTTGATGTTAATAATATTGCCAAAGGCAGCATTTCCTTAAACAGTTTGACTGTAGAAGCCAAAGCAGGAGTCGGTAATGCCGGTGGTACGGGCGGTGCCGGCGGCAACGGCGGCGTTGGCGGTATTGGCCAACAGGGCGGTAACGGTGGTGTTGGCGGCGATGGCGGCGATGGCGGAGTTGGTGGCGACGGCAGTAACGGTGGTAAAGGACAACAAGGTGGCCAGGGCGTCAGTAATGGTTCGGGAAATGGATTTAATTGGAATGCAACCGTTGGCGGTAATGGCGGCGCCGGTGGTGCAGCTGGTAATGGCGGCATTGGTGGTGCAGCTGGCAATGGCGGTAACGGTGGTGTTGGCGGGGTTGGCGGCACAGGCGGTAACGGTGGTAACGGTGGTAACGGTGGTGCTGGCGGCAATGGTGGCAACGGTGGTGTCGCTACAGCCAATGGCCTGGTCGGAACAGACAATACTGATCTGAATATCGCTATTGGCACTATTACTGTTACTGCTGTTGGTGGTGACGGTGCTAAAGCTGGCATCGGCGGCGCAGGAGGCGCAGGAGGCGCAGGAGGCATTGGCGGCCAGGGCGGTAATGGCGGCGATGGTGGTGCTGCCGGAACAGCTGGTGCTGGTGGACAAGGCGGTGTTGGTGGTACTGGTGGTGCTGCTGGTGCCGCTGGTGAAAATAATAGTGTTCCCATCGCTAACACTGCCACAATCGGCGCTAATGGAGCACACGGTATTTCAGGCACTCAGGGTGCAATCGGCACTGCCGGATTGAATGGCGCCGGCGGTGATGCTGGAAAAGGCGGCTTTGGCGGCAATGGCGGTACTGCTGGTGCTGCTGGCACCAACGGTACAGGCAGCAGTGCTTATGCAACTGCTGTAAACCTGGCTAATACCAACGGTATCTTACAAACTACTTCTATCACTGCCACGGCCACGGCAGGTAAAGGCGTGGGCAGCTTTAGCATAGCAGACGCTTATGTAGCTGCTGGCGGTATTGCTAATACTGACAATGCCGGGAAAGATGGTACTGCTGGTAAAACAAATGAAACAGGAACAGGTACTGGGATCGTAGATGATAAAGTAAGCCAGGATGGTATTTCTAATGCAACTTCTAACGGCGGTGCAGGCGGCGTCGGTATCACTCCTACAGGTAATGTTGCACAGTCTGCTAACGGTGCAACGGCTGAAGCTATGGGCCTTTTCACTACCGGCGGTACTTTGAACGTGGTTTCTGGCGAGGGTCTGGCAATCAGCGCATTGGCACAAGACGCGGCAACTACTAATACGGCTAAGGCTGTTACAGCTACAAATTCCAATAATGTTTACGCTGTAACAGGAGACTTTAGCGTTACAGCAACTGCAACAGGCGATGTTGATTTACCAACAGCTGCTGCAGGCACGAATCCGGCGTTTGATTATAAGGCTAATGTTACTGACACTAAATCTGAGGCAACAGCATTTACAGTAAATGGCGGTTCCATGCTTGTTGATGTTGCTGGTAAATTGACCATTGCAGCAACTGCCACTAAAGGTGAAAATACGAATTTTGCTCAGGGTATGGCGCTTGACAATACTACTGTCAGGGTACATACGACAGACGCTATTAATATTACAGCGACCGCCGCAGATAGTGATTGGCAGGGAGCACAGGGCATAGAAGGCAATAAAAATGACCTGGAGTTCATCAGTGATGCTGGCGGCATTACAGTGACCGCTGATGGCGGTAATGGTACTGCAGGTAGCCTGAAGCACGAATATTCTGTCTGGACTTACGACAGTAATGTTACCTTTGATGCTAAAGATGCAGGTATTGTATTTAACGGCGATGTAGAGGTTGTAACGAACGCTACAGCAGATAGTACTCTGACTTTAAAATCAAATACTGAAGTTAAAGCAGGAACTGATAGTGCAGGTTCTTTGAAGATCAGCGGTACGACTATGAACCTGACCGATAACCTGCGAACCCTTACTGTAGCCGATAAGACTACGCTGAAGGGAAGCACAGTTTACTTCTATGACTATAATGATCAGGCAGATAAATACAACACTGCTGATTATCGCACTATCACTACCAATGATTTGGATGCTTCCGGTACCAACGAGCTCTTTATGCGTACCAATGCCAACGGCGCCTACGGTCAGTCTGTTGGCAACGACCAGATCGTTTCTGAAAATGCTGCTACCGGCAGCGGCACTTATGACATCACTGTTTTTGACCAGGGTATGCGCAACGGCTACAACAATGCGGCCGGCGCTGCTGGTAAAGGTCATTTGAATGACGATGTTGTGCTGATCCAAGGTGCAGAGGCTGATAAAAACAATGGCGGCAATGCTACATATAACATCAAAGAGATGCAGTATGATAACGGCATCTGGGCTTATGAATATGAGGGCAAAGCAGAAGTTGGTGCTGATGGCAACCTGAACCTGACTAATATCACCACTAAAGCTTGCGAACAATCCTCTGCTCAAACAGCAGCACAGGACGCCAACAAGATCGCAGCCGGCGCGGCAGTGACATTGTTCGGCGCAGACGAAACTCTGATGGAACGTCTGGGAGATGTACGCAACAGCGCTGACGACAACGATGGTGTCTGGGCTAAATATGTGGGCGGCAAGATCAAAGTGGACGGTCTTAAAGGCGACAACGACTTTAAATACAACGGTTTCGCAGCCGGCTACGACCATGAGATCGGCAACAACTGGCGTATCGGCCTGGCTGGGCAGTATGCCAAAGGCGATACTACTTTGACTAACGGCGACGGCGAAATCAAGACCGCGGCAGGAGCTTTGTACGGCACCTGGACGGGCGACAAAGGCCATCATGTAGATATCATTGCCAAAGTTGGCAAAGTAGACAGCGAGACCAGCGCTTACGGCGGTACTATCGCCCAGAAGCTGGACGGTGATTTTGGCAGCACGGCCATGAGTTTTGCTGTGGAATACGGTTACCGTCAGGACTTGAACGACGGCTGGTTCGTAGAACCGATGGTACGCGCCAGCTACGTGCATCTGGGCGGCGATGATTACACTGTCACTACTCATGACAATACCATGAGCGTTACTAACGATGCCATGAACAGCATCGTGCTGCGGGGTGGCTTCCTGCTGGGCAAAGAGTTCAAACAAGGCAGCAGCGTCTATCTGAAAGCGGCAGTGTTGCACGACTTTGACGGCGACATCAACACTTCGATCAAAGGCGACGGCAGAACTGCCAGCTACAGCGATAGCATTGGCGGCACGGCGATCGAATACGGTATCGGCGTCAATCATAAATTTAACAAAGATTCCAGCATGTATTTTGATGTAGAACGCATCAGTGGCGGCGATGTGACCAAAAACTGGGGCGTCAACGTTGGTTTCCGTTACAGCTTCTAAAAGTAAGCAACAGTTTTAAGAGTAAGAAGGCAGCTTGAAAAAGTTATAAAGCAAATCCCTCATGCAAGTGAGGGATTTCTTTATAAAATTTTATAAAAAAATTTAGGAGATGAGTTTGATGAAAGGTTATAGCAAAAAGCAAGGTCAAAAGTTGCAAAGAAAAGTACTGCAATCATTGCTTGCGGCAAGCGTAATGTGCGTTTGCACATTCGGGGGGGACAATTCCGTCTGGGCGGCAGATTATAACAGCGATGAAACATTAAAGCCAGCAAACACAGGTAGTGCTGCTAATTGGGAAACTTATGATAATGTAATTATTAATAAAAATAATAGTGATAACAATTTTAATGGTATTGAGCTGCGTGAGAGTGGTTCTAGTAAGCAATTAAAAGTCGATGGGAAAATAGATATTGCGATTACAGACGATGCTTCTAATACTTCGACCCATCGTTATACTGGTCTGAATATGTATGGGGGCAAGATTGAGGCAGCAGATGGATTTAATGTCACTATCAACAGTACTGCTGCTACTGGCAGTGGCAATAAATATGGTATCTATGAAAATGTCGGCGATATGATCTTGGGAAAAGATTCCCATATTACGATTGATACTAAAATTGGTGATGTATACGGCATTTATGTTGAAGATGGATATGGTGATACCGTTCTTCTGGGCGGGAAGCTGCAGATAGATATTAACCAAAATAATGAAGATACAGCTACCGAGAAGGCTTATGGTTTTTATACGAAACCTAATCCCAATACGGATTCTGTTTTTACGGAATTAAATATTGCAGTTAAAAGTCTCAATGAAGCCGGTGGTATGTATATAGAAACAGATCAAGGTAATAATAATAATTATGGCCAGGTTTGGTATCATAACAATGGTGATACATTTGTAAAGCCGTATGCGGATGCTAAGAATGAGAAGCTGGTTATTAAGGCAGAAGCAGTTAACGGCGTTGCCTTTGGTGTCAGGACAGTTGCTGGTTCCAATGTTAGTGGCAGAAACAGTAAATTGTTTTCGGAAAATGCCAAGATCACGGCAGCCGGCAAAACTGAGGCCTATGGTTTTGATATCGGGAGTAGTTTTGATATAGAGATCGGGCAAGCGTTGGACATTGATGTGGCGGCAGAAGATAAAGCGATCGGTATGCAGATGGGCGGCTGCGCCGCAGTTTGGGACACTAATACTTTTAAAAGCAGCGGAGTAAATACGATCAAGGCCACGGCTACTGAAGGTGCAGCCAAAGGTATATATGTTTTTACAGGTATTGGTGATGAATATAATAACCCATGTTATGGCTCCAGTAGTGTCGATATGGGCGACGGCACGGTGAACGTGGAAGCAGTTGGTAAAACTGGCGCTTATGGAATCGAGATCGGCGGCCCGTCAGGCTCATCCGGCACATTTGGCGATGCCGTCGTCATCGCCACTGCGGCAAGCGGCAACGCCTATGGCGTCTACAGCCATGAAAACAATGCGACTGTTACGTTTAATGAAGGTTTAAAAGTTAATGCTGACGCTGTCAACGGTACGGCGTACGCTTTGAAAGCTGACGACGGCAGTACGATCACGACCAGTAAAACCACTACGGACGCAGTGCAGCTGATCGGCGACCTTTCTGTTCAAAATGCCGGTAAGCTCAACGTCTTTTTGAATACGGCCGATTCCTTCCTTTCCGGCAGCAGTAAGAAAGATAATAATGCTAACAGTAAGCTCAACCTGGCGTTTGCCGCCGGGTCAAAATGGCAGATGACCGGCGGTTCCCAGGTTGATGACCTGACTGTCGGTAAAGGCACGGTTATCGATATGAGCGGCGACAAAGGTGCTAACAGTACTTTGTCGGTCGAGAACCTGAAAGGGTCGGGGGCTGAATTTATCATGGACGTCAACAAAGACGGCCACGACGCACTGCTCGTCAATACCAGTTCTGAAAACGGTAATCATACTGTCAACCTGAATGTAGAAAACACTGAAGCCTTAAAGCAGTTGGCAGCAAGTGATACGGCGCTGTTCAGTACAGCAAATGCAGAAACTAAATTCACTGTCGGTGAATTATTCGGCCACGGTCTGTACGAATATTCCGCCGACTTGCAAAGTAAGGTCGGCGACGACGGCAAAATCCAATGGTATGTCGCCAACGCTAAAAGCAGGATCAGCAATGCTGTTTTAGAGCTGGCCAACACTGACCAGGTCGCCTATACGGCTTGGATCGACGGCAACGGCACTCTGCGACAGCGTTTGGGCGAACTGCAAAATGGCGCTGACAGCGGCGTCTGGGCCAGAATGTTTGGCGGCAAGCTGGGCGGCGACGAATTTACCAATAAATACAAAACCTATCAACTGGGCTATGACGCCCAAGCTGGTGACTGGCGTTTGGGTGCTGCCTATGAATACAGCGATGGCAGTTTGGACTACACCAGCGGTAGCGGCAAAAACAAGATCGGCGCTGTGAGCCTGTATGGAACTTTGCAGGGCAAAGACAACAGCGTTTTGGACATCGTTATCAAACGCGGTCGCATTTACGGCGATATGGATATCTATGGTAAATACAGCGATAACGGTGATTATTCGACTGATGCTACTTCGATCGGTGTGGAATATACCAAACGCTTTGACGGCGGCAACAACGTCTATTTTGAGCCGCAGGCGCAGCTGACCTTTGGCCGCATCGATGGTTACGACTATGTGAGCGCCAAAGGCGTAAGAGTTGCCTACGACGATATCAACAGCCTGATCGGACGTTTGGGCATCGTGGCTGGCAAAGCTTTTGACAAGGGCAACGCTTATGTCAAGGCTTCTGTGCTGCACGAGTTCAGCGGCGACAGCAGCGTGACGATGCTGGCAGCCAATGGGGAAAGCTATCAGGCGGATAAAAGCTACGGTGATACCTGGCTGGAAGTAGGTATCGGCGGCAATATAGCTTTAGGTAAAAACTGCGAGCTGTATGGCGACGTAGAACGCAGCTTCGGCGGCGATGTTACCAAGAACTGGGGCGCTAATATAGGTTTCCGGTACAACTTCTAAAGCAGTGAGAGATCGGTTGGCAGGCACTGCGGCGACGCTTCCTGAAAGTTACTGCCGTGCTGTTTAGAACCGCTGAAAGCGGAGGAAGAACATGGAAAAAATAGATTATAAAAAACTGGGTATGGAAATCAAGATACACAGACTGCGCGCGGAGATAAGCCAGTCTGACCTTGCCAGACAGATCGGCATCTCGCAGTCGCATTTGTGCAACGTAGAGAACGGACGCCTGTCGCCAAGTCTGCGTTTATTGCTGAGCCTGCGTAAATTGCTGGGCTGTAATATTGATGAACTGCTAATAGAAGCAAGCAGTGAATCGCAGGGAAAACAAATGTAACTTGATAAATCAAAAAGGCTGATAGAAATTTTATCAGCCTTTTTGCTATTGTCGTTTTAGAAAATAAGGATTTTGTATAAGTAAGAGCAAAAACGAAAAGAAAGTTATAAGAAAAATGTGATTATGTCTTGCGGGGGGGTACAAATATGCTAGAATTATTTAAAACAGAATATGTTCTTTGCGTTAAAAAATGTAACGCAAGCAAAAGAATATATTTGTTTATTAAAATAAGCTGAATAATAAGGAAAGAGGTTGATGAGTATGTCGATGTCGGTCAGACAGAAAGAACTAACTAAGAGAGTGATGTGTTCATTGCTGGCAGTAGTGGTAATCAACGTTTGTATATCAGGGGGGGACGCCTGGGCTGCTGATAGTGATCCAAATATTGTAAATATTGCAAGTCCCAGTATTGATTATAATGGTGGTAATGAATACCGCTATGCTGGAGTTTTTGTGAATGGCAGAACCGAAGAATATGGTAAAACGAATGTTGTGGACAAAATTGTCTTTAATAGTGCTAATACTACAACAAATAATTCTTCGAATACTCCTGGTACTGGTTACAATGCTGCAGTTGTTACTGGTGGCGGTACTTTGGAGCTTAATGCTAAAGAGATTTATGTTGGTTCAGCAGAACAAGGTGGCGATCGTGGTTTTAGATTGACCGGCGATAATAACACATTAAATGTTACTGCTGATAAGATAGTATCTTATACTGGTGATGAGTTTGTTCATGTCCGCAAAGGAGCTGCAAATGTAGCTAATATTACTGTTGGTGATTTTTATGCTAAAACTACTTGGGGTAAAGATGATTATGGTGTTTCAATATTACAGGTAAATGAAGGCGGCACTATAAACTTTAATGCAGATAAAGCTGCTTTTGATGGATCGACAAATGTTGCTGGAGGCGTTTTTGGTTCTGGCGGTTGGGGGACGCTGAATGTAACTGCCAATGAATTGAAGATCGACGGAAATATTTGCGGCACTTATGGAAATATGACTGGTGGTAATCACGCTGATACAGTTTTTGATTTGAATATTAAAGCCGGAAATTTAATAATGGCTGGCGATATCAATGCCGGGAGTATGGGCTCAGGGTACAGTAACCATGACCGTACGACTGACATAGATATCAATGTTATGGGTACTGCAGAACTGACTGGCGATATCAATGTTTACGAACGCGGCAACATCTCAGTCAGCTCAGATACTATGAAATGGAAAGGCAGTGCCGCGGTCGATAAAGGCACTTTAGATATTTCAAAAGTAAATAATCTTACGTTGACAGGTGTTGTAGCAGATGCCAGTGAGGCTGTGATCAAAGTTACCAATGGCGGTACGCTTGCAGTAAATGAAAATGGCAAACTTGGTATCAATGATTTGAAAACTGCCGGTACTTATAAAATAGTCAGTGTGGACGAAAACAGCACAGCCAACTTCTGGAAAGACGAAAATCTTGCTTATGACAGGACTTCGATGTTTGCAGAAGTCAAACAGAATAACAAAGATTATGACGTTGTTTATAAAGAATTGCAGGATTTGAGTGTTGCTGAAAAAGAAGCTGCCAAAGAGCAGATAGTTGCGGCAGCGGGTGGCGAGTCGCTGGCAGCGACAGCTGTTGTCGGCAGTATTATAACTGATAGTGAGGCTGTTGCAAAATCTGCTCCGGGTGCTAAAGCATTTGTCGCTGCTTTAACCAGCAGTACTGATATTACATCGGCTCAGGCTGCTGCGCATATCAATGCCGCAGTACAAATGGGAGAAACTTCCGGTACCAGTGCAAATGCTGTTTCTGTTGCCAGCAATGTTACCAGTACTATTACCGGAAGAATGTCGTTGAACGCTGCTCCGGTTGCAGATATTGGCGGTAAAGGCCGCAGTCTGTATGAAGATAACAGTGGTGCCGGAATTTGGGCACAATATGTACACGGCAAGGACAAAGTGCGCGATATGGCTATGGCTGGTGGTTCTGCTTCTTACGACAGCAAATATAATGGTTTTGTTTTGGGTACCGATTTTGCTAAGATCGGTAAATTCCAAAGCGGTATTGCTTTAAGTTATGGCAGTGGCGATACTACCAGTGTCGGTGGTGCCGCTTACAGCCGCAACGATTTTGATTTCTGGGGCGTAAGCTTATATGGCAGCATGAGAAATTCTGATACTAATTTGATTGCTGATATCGGCTATAGCCGCAGTGACAGTGATGTGGAACAAAATAACTTTGGCAGTCTGTTAAAAGCAAATCCGAAAACTGATACGATTACGATGGGGATTAAAGGCGAAAAACTGTATCAGTATGATAATTTGCAGGTAATGCCTTATGTTGGGTTGAGATATTTGAGTGTTGATACAGGTTCCTACAGCTCTGATATTGCCGGTCAGGCAGCGTTCAATTATGCGCCTGAACGTCAGAATATCTGGCTGCTGCCTGTGGGTGTGTCGCTGACTTATGAAAATATTACTGATAATGGCTGGAAAGTTCGTCCTAATATTGATTTGTCATATATGTGGGCTATGGGTGATACTGACAGCAGCATGACAGTTGGTTTACCTGGAACTGCTGCGGCAGACAGACTTGGTTATACTGTGATGGACAGCGGTTCATTTATTGGTAAAGTGGGTCTGGAAGCAGAAAAAGGCCATATGACTTATGGTGTAAGCTATAGTTATCAAAAAGGCAGCGATGCTCAAAGTAATAAATGGTTCGTTGATTTGAAGTACAGCTTCTAAAAACGCAGGTTTTTATTAAAAAAACTGTGCGGACAAAACAAAACCCCGGCGCACAGCGCCGGGGTTTTTATGTTTGTCCAAATTGTCAAAGGGCAGTAATTATTTTTTGTCTACAAGTTTGAGCGGTACGCCGATTTTGGCTTCAACTTTTTCGCCTTTGGCTACTTTTACAGCAGCGTCCAGACCCTGTTGGCCCATCAGTTCGGGTTGTTGAGCAATAGTTGCGGCCATTGTGCCTGCTTCTACTGCTTTCAGGCCGTCTTGTGTGCCGTCAAAGCCGACGATAAAGATTTTTTTGTTAGCGCTTTTAGCTGCTTCGATAGCGCCCAGTGCCATTTCGTCATTTTGAGCGAAAATAGCCTGGATGTCAGGGTTGGCCTGCAGCATATTTTCAGCAACAGTCAGGCCTTTGCTGCGGTCAAAATCAGCAGATTGTTTGGCAACAACGGTAAGCTTTTGATCGGCAACTTTATGGAAGCCTTCGCCGCGTTCGCGGGTTGCGGAAGCGCCGGGAATACCTTCAAGCTCAGCAACTTTTACTTTTTCACCCAGTTTTTGGATGATGTATTCGGCTGCCATTTCGCCGCCTTTGATGTTATCAGAGGCGATGAAGGATGCTACGGTGCCTTTGTCGGCGCTGCGGTCAAGTGCCAGAACGGGGATATTGGCTTTGTTGGCAGCCTGAACGGAAGTGGATACTGCTGCTGAGTCAACCGGGTTGATGAGCAGGATATCTACTTTTTGCTGGATCAGGTCGGAAATATCATTGGCCTGTTTAGCCGGGTCGTTTTGCGCGTCGACGATTTTAACATTGACGCCGAGTTTTTTAGCTTCGTCTTCAACGCCTTTGCGTACGGATACGAAGAAGGGGTTGTTGAGCGTGGAGATTGAGAAGCCGATAGTGGTGGCTTTTTTGCCGTCGGCAGGTTTTGCAGCTTTGTCGCCGCTGCCGCCGCAGCCGGAAGTGAGTACTGCCAGTACGGTGATGGCTGCTACTAAAAAGGTCCAGATTTTTTTCATTGGTGAGTGCCTCCTAAGCTTTTTTGCGGTCCATGAGTACCGCCAGTAAAATTACAATACCTTTGACAACTTGTTGGTAGAAGCTGGATACGTCGAGAATATTAAGTCCGTTGTTGAGTGTACCGATGATCAGCACGCCGACCAGTGTACCTGTGATATAACCTTTGCCGCCGGAAAGGCTGGTGCCGCCCAAAACTACAGCGGCGATGGCGTCAAGCTCGTAACCTGTACCGGCAGTCGGCTGCGCCGAGTTGAGACGCGAGGTGAGTACTGCGCCTGCCAGGGCACAGAAAAAACCGGTGATAGCGTAAACAAAGATTTTGACGCGTTCGATTTTGATGCCGGCGATGAAGGAAACTTTTTCGTTGCCGCCAACGGCGTAGATCTTGCGTCCCAGAGGGGTTTTACGCAGAATGAACCAGGAAACGGCAAAGGCCAGCAGCATGATGAGCGCCGGTACGGGCAGACCCATGATAAAGCCCTGACCAAAGTTTTGGAACAGGGGATCGTCGCTGAGGCCGCTGATAGGATTGCCGTTGGTATAGACCAGCGTCAGGCCGCGATAAATGGTCATAGTGGCCAGTGTAGCGATAAAGGGTGCTACTTTGCCATAAGCAATGACCAGGCCATTGAGAGCGCCAAGACCCATGCCGATGAAGCAGGCTGCAAGGATCGCCAGCATCGGGTTCATACCGCCGACGATCAGGCTGCCCATCAGGGCGCTGGAGAGTGCCAGCAGGCTGCCGACAGACAGGTCGATACCGCCTGTCAGGATGACGAAGGTCATACCAAAGGAAATAAGGGCGTTGATAGAAACCTGACGCAGCAGGTTTTTCAGGTTATTAGGGTCGACAAAGCTGTCGTTTAAGGCGGCTATGACGATGAAGGTTACGACAAGGGCGATAAAGGGGCCCATTTTACGGATGCGTTCTTTAATATTCATTATTTACTGTCCTCCTGTGGCAAGGGTGATGATTTTTTCTTGTGTCGCTTCGTCATGATTCAGTTCTCCGGCGATCTTACCTTCGTGGATAACGAGGATGCGGTCGCTCATGCCGATAACTTCCGGCAGTTCGGAGGAGACCATGATGATGGCGACGCCTTGAGAGGTCAGTTCGTTCATGAGATCGTAGATGTCGCGCTTGGCGCCGACGTCGATGCCGCGTGTCGGTTCATCCATGATGATGATGGAGGGGTTCATGCCGATCCATTTGGCGATGACGACCTTTTGCTGATTGCCGCCTGATAATGCTCCTGCTTCCAGATCAATGGAGGCTGCTCTGACGCCGAGTTTTTGCGAAAGTGCTGCCGAGAAAGCAGTTTCATTTTTTACATTGATAACGCTGCGTTTGGCGAAGGTGTCGACGCTGGGCAGGGCAATATTTCTGGAAATAGAGAAGTCGAGGATCAGGCCCTCGCTTTTGCGGTTTTCGGTGATGAAGCCAATGCCTGCTTTGATGGCGTCTTCCGGTTTTTTGATGCAGACTTTTTTACCATGCAGGTAAATTTCACCGCATTTGCAGGAATCAACGCCGAACAGGGCCCGCATGATCTCGGTCCGGCCTGCGCCCATCAGTCCGGCTACGCCGAGGATCTCGCCCTGACGCAGATTAAAGGAAATATTGCTGAACAGGCCGTCCTGACAGAAGTTTTTGACTTTCAGGACGATCTCGCCTGGGTCGTTGGTACGTCCGGGATAATATTCGGTGATGGAACGTCCGACCATGTCGCGAACTACTTGTTCCATATTGGTCTCACGGGTGGGTTTGCTGCTGATAGCGTAGCCGTCGCGCATGACGGTGATGGTATCGCAGTGGGCGAATACTTCTTCCATGCGGTGCGAGATATAGACGATGGCGACGCCTTTGTCTTTGAGGGCGTGCATGACGGCGAAAAGTTTTTCTGTTTCACGTTCTGTCAGGGCTGCCGTTGGTTCGTCCATGATGACGACTTTAGCGTCCAGCATCAGGTTGCGCATGATTTCTGTCATTTGCTGCTGGCCGACGCTGCATTCACCTGCTTCGGCATCAAAGGGCAGCGTGATACCTATTTGGCCGCATTTTTCTTCGGCGAGCCGGCGCATTTTTTTGAAATCTAGCATACCGAAGCTGTTGGTGACGTTTTGCATCAGAAACAGGTTTTCCAGAATGGAGAGATTGGGCCAGATATTAAGTTCCTGATGGATGAAAGCGATGCCGTACTTTTCGGCTTCGAGGGCGTTTTTGAAGCTTACTTCCTGCCCGTCGACGCAGATAGTGCCGCTGTCGGCTTTATGGATACCCGTCAGGATGTTCATAAGGGTGGATTTGCCGGCGCCGTTTTCACCCATCAGAGCATGGATCTCGCCTGATCTTAAGGTCAGGTCGACGCCTTTGAGTACTTCGTTGGAGCCGAAGGCTTTTGAAATACCCTTCATGGTGATTTCCATTAGTCGCAAAACTCCTTTGTTATAAAATCTGTTTTAGAAGATAACGCCTGCGTGCAGGATGATGTTGGCATAGGGGGTGATCTCGCCGGTGCGGATCACTGCTTTGGCAGTTTTGGTAGCTGCCTTGAAGGCTTCGTGGTCGGTAAGGATCTGTTCTTTGCCGGCAAAAAGCTTCTGCGTTTGCTGCCAGAGGGCAGGGTTTTTAGTTTCCATTTCGACAGCGATATGGATTTTTTCGACTTCCATATATTTAAGCACTTCTGTAAGGACGTCTAAAAAGGAAGGCGTACCAGGTTTCAGGGCCAGGTCGATTTTGGGGACGCCGGCAGGAACAGGCAGACCGCAGTCGCCGATAACGATCGTGTCGGTATGGCCGAGATCGGCCAGGACTTTGGCGATATCACTGTTAAGGATTCCTATTTTTTGCATTCTCCAAGCATCCTTTCTACATCTCTAAGATAGGGCATGCCACCCTGGGCGCCCAGTTTCTGCACTGATAGGGCAGCGGCGGCATTGGCAAAGCGGATACTGTCGTCAATGCTGCGGCCTGAACATCTGGCGACGGCAAAAGCGCTGTTGAAGGTATCGCCTGCGCCGGTAGTATCTTCGGCATTAACGACGAAGGCGGGTACGGTGTGCACTTTGCCGTTTTTAGCATAAGCTACGCCGGCTTTACCAAGCGTCATGAAAAAGCGTTCTTCCTGCAGCAGCAGGATCTCTTCGCTGGTTTTACCGGGATAGAGGGCTTCGGCTTCGTGTTCATTGGGGGTCACATAGGTGACTTTATCCAGCCATTCAGACGGAACGGGCTGAACGGGAGCCGGATTTAAAAGCACGCTGATGCCGGCCGCAGTACATTTGCCGATGATATAGTCGATGGTCGGCAGCGGGATCTCGTGCTGGAGCATGACCAGATCTGCTGCGGCAATTACTTCCCAGGCGGCGTCGATATGTTTGGGCATGACCAGATCATTGGCGCCTTTGATGACGATAATGCTGTTGTCGCCTTCGGCCAGGGTGATATGGGCGGTACCGCTGTTTTGTCCGGGCAAGATGCTGACATAACTGGTATCGATGTTGTTTGCCTGCAGGTTATTGATGATCATGGTGCCGTAGGCATCGTCGCCCACGCAGCCGATCATGTGTACCTGTGCACCCAGTCGCGCGGCGGCAACGGCCTGGTTGGCTCCTTTGCCGCCCGGTGAAACTATAAGCCGGCTGCCGATGATCGTTTCGCCGGCTGCCGGGCGTTTATCTGCTTCTACTGTGAGGTCGATGGAGCAGCTGCCAATAACAGCGATTTTGACCATTGTGATCTCTCCTTACGTCTTGGAAACTTATGATTTTTTAATATTGCTATATTCGTAACATTATAATATTCTACACTGATTGCTTATATCCTGCCTATTTAATGATGATTTTGAAAAAGCGGATACTTATGTATTTTACCGCAAGCTACTGTTTTGAGCAAGGAAAATCACTGGGGTAATGTAAATTTTTTTCGACAATTTGCCTTTGGCGATTGACAAATCCACTAATGTTTGTTAACGTAGAAACGGTGTTGTGAACGTAGTCAGTACGTTGGCAAAAAATAAAAGAGACCGCACCGATTCAGTTGATGCGTTGGGATAAGAGGGAGTATATATGAGCACTAAAAAATCAGGAACATCTTGGCAGGATACGATCAGTGACTGGCTGGTTTCGATCATTGTAGCTGTAGCGCTGGCATTTTGTATTCGTACGTTTATTGTTGAGCCTTACATGGTCGAGGGTACGTCGATGTATCCGACGCTGGAAAGCCATGAGCGCCTGATCGTCAGCAAGTATAAATATTTCTTTACTGATCCGCAGAAAGGTGAGATCGTTGTTTTCCGTTATCCGAAAGATGAAAGCCGCGATTTTATCAAACGTGTTATCGCGACCGGCGGTGATACTATTGAAATGCGTGATGGTAAGGTTTTGGTCAATGGCAGTGTGATCGAAGAAAATTATATTTACAAGGATGATCCCAAAGGACCGAACAAGTCTAATTACAGAAAATCCGTCGTGCCGCAGGGACATATCTTCGTTTTGGGCGATAACCGCAATAATTCTGAGGACAGCCGCTTTGCCGATGTTGATTTTGTGCCGTTGAAGCTTGTGAAGGGCGAAGCAGTTGTTGCTTTCTGGCCTGTTGAAAGATGGCGTACGCTGCCTTGATAGGCGGGCGGGGAGATAATTATGGATTTTAAGATACAGTGGTTCCCTGGTCATATGACTAAGGCCAAACGGATGATGGAGCAGCAGCTGAAGCTGGTGGATGTTGTGGTTGAAATGCTGGACGCACGTATTCCCCGTTCCAGCAGTAATCCGATGCTGATCCAGATGCTGGGTGAGAAGCCCAAGGTCGTGGCTTTGAATAAGACCGATATGGCCGATCCGGTCAAGACTGAGAAATGGCTGCAAACTTTTAAAAACAGCGGCTTGCCTGTCTGCAAGGTTGATTGCAGTACGGGTAAGGGCGTAAAACAGATGGTGGCTGCGATACAGCAGGTGGCCAGGCCGGTGACGGAAAAGTGGCTGAAAAGAGGCGTGCGTAACCGTTCAATCCGCGTTATGATCGTAGGTGTGCCGAATGTGGGCAAATCGACTTTGATCAACCGTCTGGTTGGTAAAAATAAAGTTGTGGCTGCCGACAGACCCGGCGTAACGCGTGGTCAGCAGTGGGTGACTATTGCCAAAGATCTGGAGCTTTTAGATACTCCCGGTGTTTTATGGCCTAAATTTGAAGACCCTGAAGTCGGTTTTTGTCTGGCGGTAACAGGGGCGATCAAAGAGGAAGTTTATGACAGGGAGACAGCGGTAGAGCTTTTGCTTGAACGGCTGATGCGTACTTATCCTGATGAGCTGCGGACGAAGTATGCGATCGATTTTTCTGAAGCTGAGCCTGTAGGCGAGGTCATGGCAAAGATCGCCGTTGCCCGCGGCTGCCTGAAGGCAGGCGGAGTTCTTGATCTTGACAAGGTTATCCAGATGGTGCTGCGTGATTTCCGTACAGGTAAGCTTGGACGCTTTACTTTAGATGAACCAGGTGAAAATAATTAAGGCCGCATTGCAGCGGCCTTTTTAATTAGGGGTGGAAATGATGAAGATCAGCGAGGTAAAGGAGCTATTGGCTGGCGCACCTGACCGGGACCAGCTGGCAGAGCTTGCTGCTGACGAGCGCGGCGGTGTACAGAAGCTGCTGGCCGCTTATTATAAAAAACAGGAAAAGCTGCATTTGGAGCAGGAACGTTTTGCTGCAATGCTGGCTTATGAACGTAAATATTATGCTCAGGGGGCGCGGTATATTGCCGGTATCGACGAAGCCGGGCGCGGACCTTTGGCTGGACCTCTGGTGATTGCGGCCGTTATTCTGCCGCAGGAGGTATTTATCAGCGGCCTGAATGATTCCAAGCAGCTTTCGGCAGCGAAGCGTGAACAGCTTTATGACGAGGTGCTTGCCAAAGCGCTGGCTGTTTCTGTAAACGTGGTCAGTATCAGCAATATCGACGAGCTGAATATTTATCAGGCTACAAAGCAGGGGATGACTGAGGTGCTGGAGCATCTTGAGATCAAACCGCAGGTAGCGCTGGTCGATGCCATGCCGATCAGCTCGGACGGTATCGAAACGGTGTCCCTGATCCATGGCGATGCGCTGAGCGCTTCCATAGCGGCAGCTTCTATTATCGCCAAAGTCACCCGTGACCGCATGATGATAGAACTTGCCGGGCTATATCCACAATATGGTTTTGCCGGCAATAAGGGTTATGGCAGCCGGGAACATATGCAGGCTCTTGCCGAATTTGGTGCGACGGAGTGGCATCGGCGCAGTTATGAGCCGGTAAAAAGTATGCATTTAACGCCGGTCATGCGTGCGGGCAACAGATTATTTTCACCGCTGGCAGGAAAGTGACAGAGGCCAGGCAAACGCTGGGGAAGAAGGGTGAAGATGCTGCCTGCGCTTATTTGGAACGTAAGGGTTACGTTATCTGCCACCGGAATTACCGCTGCCGTTATGGCGAGATCGATATTATTGCCGCTAAAGGCGGCGAACTTAGTTTTGTAGAAGTTAAAACACGCCGCAACCTGAATTTTGGGCTGCCCCGTCTGGCGGTAACATACGCCAAGCAGCAGAAGATCAGGAGTGCGGCGCTTTTTTATTTGCAGCAGGAAAACAGGCATCAGCAAAGGCTTAGTTTTGATGTGATCGAAATTTTAGTTGAGGGCAATGTGGCAAGATTACACCATTTACCGCACTGTTTTTAAAATAAGAGGAGGCGTTTTGATGTACGCTAAAGTTTATGGAGAAACAACCTGCGGGATCAATGGGGAACAGATCATTGTCGAGGTAGATATTTCTAACGGGCTTCCAAGCTTTGATATTGTTGGTTTGCCGGATACAGCTGTCAAAGAATCGCGGGAACGGGTACGGGCGGCATTAAAGAATTCAGGGTTGGTTTTTCCGATGACAAGGATCACAGTGAATCTGGCGCCGGCCGATTTGAAGAAAGACGGTTCGGGCCTTGACCTGCCTATTGCTGTGGGTATTTTAGTCAGCAGCGGCATTTTGCAGCAGGAACAGGTCGAAAATATGATTTTTGTAGGTGAACTGGCGCTGGACGGTACTATCAGACAGGTGGCGGGTGTATTGCCGATGATTTTACATGCGCGTGACCTTGAAATAAAAACTATCGTGATCCCGGCAGGAAACAGTGCTGAAGGCAGGCTGGTCGAGGGGATCGAGGTGCTGGTGCCGGCGTCGCTGACAGAATTGCTGGAGCATCTGCGTGGCGAAAAATTGCTGGAACTGTTGGATAAGGAAGCTATCTGTGCCGCCTCGGCCAGTGTTTATGATGTGGATTTTGCGGAGGTACGGGGACAGCAGGTTGTAAAAAAGGCTTTGGAGATAGCTGCTGCCGGCGGGCATAATATTTTGATGGTGGGTTCGCCCGGCAGCGGTAAGACGATGCTGGCCCGTCGTTTGCCGACGATCTTGCCGCCGCTGACGGAGGCCGAGGCGCTGGAGGTAACGAAGATCTACAGTATTGCGGGTTTGCTGCAGCGGCAGGAGCGGGTGATGCTGGAACGGCCGTTTCGCAGTCCGCATCATACGATTTCTTCAAGCGCGCTTATTGGCGGCGGCAGTGTGCCGCGTCCGGGTGAGGTGACGTTAAGTCATCACGGGGTATTATTTTTAGATGAGTTTCCTGAATTTTCGCGTACTGCTTTAGAGGTATTGCGCCAGCCGCTGGAAGATGGTTATGTGACGATCAGCCGTGTGCAGGCGTCGCTGACTTTTCCTGCAAATTTTATCATGTGCACGGCTCAGAATCCGTGTCCCTGCGGTTATCTCGGTGATAAAAAGCGGGAATGCTCGTGCAAGCAGTTTGAGATCGAGCGTTATCACCGTAAGCTGTCAGGACCGCTGTTGGACCGGATCGATTTGCAGGTATATGTGCCGCGGCTGGAATACGGCGATCTGCAAAGTAAGGAAGCAGGTGAAAGCTCGGCAGTGATCCGTGACAGGGTCATCAAAGCACGTCAGCGTCAGCTGCAGCGCCTGCTGGGAACGGGGCTGTACTGTAATGCGCAAATGGGGCGGCGTGAGTTGAATAAGCATTGCCAGATGGAAGCGGCGGCCGAAAAGCTGCTGGCGAAGTTTTTTACTGCTTTGGGGCTCAGCGCCCGCAGTCACGACAGGATCATTAAAGTGGCGCGTACGATCGCCGATCTTGACGGCAGTGAGATCATTACCACTGCTCATCTTGCTGAGGCGGTACAGCTGCGCACAAGCGTAAATTCATAAAAGATACTCCAGCTGATAAGGCTGGAGTATTTTTGTGTAGGAGGATGTGATTTTATTTGTTTTTTTCTTTTAGCTGCTTGCGCAGGTCTTTTTCCGGCAGTTCTTTGTAATTTGTTTTTGAGATAACAGAACGACCAGTCTTTTTTTCTAAAGCTTTGCGGGCGTCTCCGGCAATTTTGCCGCCAGCTTTAGCTGCAGCTGTATTTTCATTGATGCCGTAAGCGTCATGTGTTTTCGCTATCTCTGTTGTAGAAGCTTCGCCGAGTGCAGAGAAAAGAAGTTCCAGGTCTGTCATATGGTCACGTAAATTTTCTGTGGGTCTATCAAGCGACTTTAACTTTTTATATTCTGTCGGTGTGAGTCCAAAGGTTGCTTTACTGATTTCTGCAGTAAGAATTGCATATTCTTTGCCTTCTTTGATGCCGCGCTTCTGCCATTCATCGGTCAGTGTATCCCGAATCGCTATTCCGCGAATACGTTGTTCTATCCATTCATCGCTGTACCCTTTTGCGCGATAAGTGTTACGGATTCGCTTTTGTGCCAGCTCCGGATTTTCTATTTCGGCAATTCTATCGCTGCCGACTTGGGCAAGCCATAATTTGAATGGTTCTGCTTTGGGGGAGGGAATGGATTGAATAATACGTAGAATGCCTTTAGTAGTTGCGGCCAGTGTACGACGATTTTTGCCAGTGTCTGTAAGCATATTTACCTGGGGACAATTTGTCCCTATGTAGGTACTTAATTCCGAATCTCTTTTACGCATTTTTTTTAAATAATCAGTTGGATTAACGCTGTCCGTTAAAGCGCCGACAACGTCAACAATAGAAAAATACCATTGCTGTTCTTCTTCGTTCCATACAGAGCGGATCTGTTTTGACTGAAATAATTTTATGTTGCTCATAGTTGTTTACTCCTTGAAATGGTTGGTTTTGTCATATTTTAATAAATATTATATCACCAATATTTATCGAAACATATAAAAATATAGAAATGAATATCACTGTATTTTTTTAGCCCAACGGCTTGTTGTCGCAGATAAAATCGATGAGTTTTTGCTCGTCGCCGTATATTTGCCGGCCGCGCTTTGTGACGATGCCGGAGTTGATGAAAAGCGGCTTTTTAAGCGAAATGGGAACTATGGCGTCTGCTGCGGTAATGGACTGGCGCATCAAAAAAGAGGAGGCGACCTGATTGATGATCAGGTTTTTAACCGTATGTAGCTGTGATGAATGTAAAATCACCTTTGGGGCGATCAAAGCCTGTTGAAAATTTTGATAGATGATACGGTTGACGAAAAAGCCGCCGTTAAGCAGGACCAGAGGTTCGTTGGCAATATCTTTGGTATCCACATATTTTTTCTGCGCCAGCGGATGGGCAGGATAGGTGCAGAAGCAGGCTTCGCTTTTAAAAAGCTTGCGGTAGTGCAGATTGGGTGAAAAACTGTCGTCGTAATTGGTGACGGCCAAGTCAAGTTCTTCGTTTTCGATCATGCGCAGTGAATCTATACCGCCAGCTTCCACTATTTCCAGTTCGATTTCAGGATACAGCTTTCTGAAATCGCGAAAAAGGGTCGGCAGCAGCTGTACACCTATTTGCAGAGGGACTGCGAGACGAATGAGGTTTTTATTCTGAGCCATATCTTTGATATCGCGGTCAAGCTGCTGCAGATTGGCTAAAATAGGAGTTATTTTACTTAACAGCAGGCTGCCGTCTTCGGTAAGCGAAAGTTTTTTACATTCGCGCCGAAAAAGATTCAGGCCGCTTTCTTTTTCCAGATCGGCCATGGCGATAGAGACAGTTGGCTGTGAAATATGCAGGCTGGCGGCAGCTTTAGTAATGCTGCTCCATTTGCAGACTTCATAAAAGTAGCGCATCTGTGTAAGTGTCATAGTTAACCTCCTGATTTTGCTGATAACCTGCTTTTATTATAGCATTATTTGATAGTTAAAAACTATATTAATATTGGAAATATGTATTTTACTTTACTGCTGCCGCAGCAGATAATAAAAGCAGAGAAATAGAATATTAAAGCGGATGTGAAAATTTACGGAGGTGGCTCAGATGACTATTGACCAAAAGTATTTTCCTGAGTTTAAACAGCAGTTTATTGATGTGGGTGACGGTATTAAGATCAATACTTTAGTCGGCGGCAGCGGCAGTGAAGCTGTTTTGCTGCTGCATGGGCATCCGGAGACACATTTGATATGGCGTTTTTTGACGCCTGGCCTCGTTGGGCGCTATACGGTCGTTCTTACAGATCTGCGGGGCTATGGTGACAGCAGCAAGCCTGAAGGAGCACCGGACCATGCCAATTATTCCAAGCGGGCGATGGGTGACGATCAGTTTGCGGTTATGAGTAAACTGGGGTTTGAAAAATTTCACGGCGTTGGTCATGACCGCGGCGCAAGAGTGCTGCACCGTATGGTAATGGATCATCCGGAACGGCTGCTGTCTTGTACGATGATGGATATTTTACCGACTTATGATATGTACCGTGATACCAGTCAGGAGTTTGCAACTAAATACTGGCACTGGTTCTTTTATATTCAGGGGAAGGGTTTCCCGGAAAGGGTACTGGCGTCAGATCCTGAGTATTTTGTTAATTATAATCTGAATTTAAAGATCGGTCCTGCGGCTAAAAGCCGTTTCCCGCAGGAGATTTTAGACGAATATGTACGCTGTCTGCGTGATCCGATGACCTTCCATGGTATTTGCGAAGATTACCGCGCCAGTGCTACTATAGATATGGAGCTGGATAAAGCGGACAGGGAACGGATTATTCAGGTACCGATCCTGGCTTTATGGGGCAAGGATGGCGTTGTCGGTAAGCTGTGGGACGTTATAAGCGGCTGGCAGGAAAGAGCTGCTAATGTTGAGGGGCTGGCTGTGGCAGAGTGCGGACATTTTGTGCCGGAAGAGCAGCCTGAGGTAGTTTTGGAGGCGCTGCTGAAATTTTTAGCTAAATATCCAGGTTGAATTATTTGCAGAGACAATAAAAAGAAAGAAGTGTGGCTTATGCATGCTATTGAAAAGTTATTGGCGGAAAAAGCCGGTAAAAGCAAGGTCGTAACAGGCGAGATCGTTAACTGCGATGTGGATATTGCCGGGATCAATGATTTATACTTGCAGACGGTGCGGTCGTTTTATGAAATGGGCGGCGAGAAGGTTTTTGATGCAGATAAGATAGTGATGTTTTTTGATCATTATGCTCCTTGTGCGACGATAACGCAGGCCGAGAACCATAAGCAGTTCCGAAAGTTCTGTTTTGAGCAGGGCATCGAAAAATTGATGGATATAGATCAGGGCGTATGTCATCAGGTGTTGGCCGATAAAGGTCTGGTCCATCCGGGTGAGATCGTAGTGGTCACTGATTCGCATACGACGACTCACGGGGCCTTTGGCGCTTTTGGGACTGGTGTGGGCGCTACCGATCTGGCAACGATCATGATCACGGGTAAGCTGTGGTTTATGGTGCCGGAGATATTTAAGATCAATCTGGTGGGCAAGCTGCAGCCGGGCGTTTTTGCCAAGGATATCATTTTACATATCATAGGCGACCTGGGGGCTGATTACGGCGTTTATAAAGCTGTAGAATTTGCCGGGCCTGTCGTACATGAATTGAGTGTTTCGGAGAGAATGTGTATGTGCAATATGTCAACGGAGATGGGCTGTAAGACAAGCTATATTCAGCCTGATGCGGTAACGATGGCATATCTGCAAAGTAATGTGACAAGGCCCTATAAAATTTATGAAACAGATGCTGATTTTAAGTATGCGGCAGAGCTTACTTATGACGTAAGCAAGATCAAAGCGCAGGTGGCGGCGCCGTCCAGTGTCGATAATGTTTTTGAACTGGCAGAATATGCAGGTACGCCTGTTGACGAAGCCTATTTGGGTTCATGTACAGGCGGGCGTCTGCAGGATCTGGCTGTGGCAGCGCAGATCTTGAAGGGGCGGCGGATTCCCAAGACAACGAGAATGATTGTTGTGCCTGCTTCCAAAAAGGTGATGGAGGACGCGATGGAGCTTGGCTACATAAAAGAACTGATGCAGGCCGGGGCTACGATAACGGCTCCCGGCTGCGCTGCCTGTCTGGGAGTGCATCAGGGAATGTTGGCTGGAGGAGAGGTTTGCATAAGTTCTACTAACCGTAATTTCCCCGGACGGATGGGGCATGTAGACGGCAGGATATTTTTAGCTTCGCCGGCCGCTGTAGCAGCTTCGGCAGTAGAGGGAAAAATTACGGAGCCGGCGGCATATCTAAAGGCCGGCGACTGCGGGAATGGACGGTGACAGCAATGGAAACGACAGTCAGAGGGAAAGCGTTTGTTTTTGGCAAAAACGTTGATACAGATCAGATCTATCCGGGACGTTTTGTAGAATATACTGATGTGGAAGATATAAAAAAATATGCGATGTATGGTGCGGACGAAGCTTTTGTGAAAAAGTTCAAGCCGGGAGATATCATTGTGGCCGGTACTAATTTTGGTTGCGGTTCATCGCGCGAGCATGCGGCAATAACCTTGAAAGCAGTTGGTGCCGGTGCCGTACTGGCAGAATCTTTTGGAAGGATATTTTTTCGTAATGCCATTAATTTAGGCGTGCCTGTAATTACCTGCAGCGAAATCACGAAAATTGTTGCTGAGGGAGATGAAGTGGAAGTAGACATCGAAGCAGGGGTGATCAAAAATATAACTACGGGAGCAACTGCAGCAGCTGTGCCGATGTCGTCTTATATCATGAATATCCTGCAGAGCGGCGGCATCAAACCGATGATCAGGGCGATGCAGGAAGCTAAAAATAGTAAGAGCTGACAGCGGCTCTGTAAAATTACAATGTGATGATTTTTTATAATTATAATTTGCAATGTATACACACAACTTTGCTGAAAATATGATACAATAATAACTACCGTGTTAGACATGGTAGTTATTATTTGTTTTATGGGAAAGGATGACAACAGTATGCGTATCGTATTAACCATCGTTGGTAAGGACAAGGTCGGTATTATTGCTAAAGTAAGTAATATTCTCGCTGAGCATGGCGTAAATATCCTCAATATCAATCAAAATATCATGGAGGGCTTCTTTAACATGGTCTTGATTGCTGATATGACGGGTGCTGCTGTTAAATTACAGGATCTGAAGAATATTTTTACGGCTTTAGGTGAAGAGATCGGCGTTGAGATCAGAGTTCAAAGCGAAGAAATCTTTACGGCGATGCACCGTATCTAGGAGGCTGTCTATGTTCAATATCAAAGATATCTTAGAAACCAACCGGATGATAACGCAGAATAACCTGGACGTGCGTACGATCACTATGGGGATCAGTCTGCGTGACTGTGGTCATCCTGATATAAAAGTAACTGCGCAGAAGGTATATGATAAGATCACCAAAAAGGCCGAAAAGCTTGTTCAGGTCGGCGAAGAGCTGGAAATGGAACTCGGCGTGCCGATCATCAATAAACGTATTTCCGTAACGCCGATCTCAATGGTTGGCGAGAGCTGCGACAGCAATGATTATGTTCCGCTGGCAAAGGCGCTGGACGAAGCCGGCAAAGCAGTCGGCGTCAATTTTATCGGCGGGTTTTCAGCTTTGGTGGATAAAGGCTATACCAAAGGCGATAAAAATCTTATTTGTTCGATACCAGAGGCTTTGGCAGTAACGGATATCGTTTGTTCCTCTGTCAGCGTCGGTTCAACAAAATGCGGCATCAATATGGACGCTGTGGCGGAAATGGGCCGTGTGATCAAAATGGCGGCAGAACGTACTGCTGACCGTGACGCTATCGGCTGCGCCAAGCTGGTAGTTTTCTGTAACGCGGTACCGGATAATCCCTTTATGGCAGGTGCGTTTCATGGCGTTACCGAACCTGAAACTGTCATCAATGTAGGCGTCAGCGGCCCCGGCGTGGTCAAACATGCTCTGGAGGCTGTGCGTGGTCAGGATATCGGCGCAGTTGCGGAAACGATCAAAAAAACTGCGTTCAAGATCACCCGCGTAGGTCAGCTGGTAGCACAGGAAGCGGCACGCCGTCTGAATACGCAGTTTGGCATTATCGATCTGTCGCTGGCTCCGACACCGGCTATTGGCGACAGCGTAGCGCATATCCTGGAAGAAATAGGCTTGGAAAGCTGCGGCGGACCTGGTACGACTGCAACTTTAGCCATGCTCAATGATGCCGTTAAAAAAGGCGGTTTGATGGCTTCAAGCTACGTAGGCGGTTTGAGCGGGGCCTTTATCCCTGTCAGTGAAGACGCGGGCATGATCGCGGCGGTTGAGCGCGGCAGTCTGACACTGGAAAAACTTGAGGCTATGACCTGTGTTTGTTCTGTAGGGCTTGATATGATCGCTATTCCCGGTGATGTGACGGCTGAAACTATTGCGGCGATCATTGCTGATGAAGCAGCGATCGGCATGATCAATAATAAAACTACTGCCGTACGTTTGATACCCGTTCCAGGGAAAACTGTCGGCGAAAAGGTAGAATTTGGCGGTTTGCTGGGATATGCTCCCATCATTGCCGTGAGCAAATTTAAGGCGGATGCCTTTATTGCCCGCGGTGGTCGTATTCCCGCACCGGTAAGGAGTCTGACTAACTAATGCGTAAGCAACAACGTGAGGCGATTTTAGCGCTGCTGGAAGAAACTTATAAGGGGACGGAAACAGCGCTGCATTATTCGACGCCTTTTGAATTGTTAGTGGCAGTTATCATGTCGGCGCAATGTACGGATGAACGTGTCAATAAGATCACGGCGCGTATTTTTCCGAAATATAACACACCCGAAAAAATGGGTGCGCTTTCGCAGGAACAGCTGGAAGAAGAAATTCGTGACTGCGGTTTGTTCCGTTCGAAGGCCAAGAATCTGCTGGCGACCTGCAAAATGCTGGTAGAAGTATATGGCAGCGTTATTCCTGATACGATCGAGGAATTGATGAAGCTGCCTGGAGTAGGGAAAAAAACGGCCAATGTAGTTGCAAGTATTGTTTATAAGGTGCCGGCGATTGCAGTCGATACCCATGTTTTCCGGGTTTCACACCGTTTGGGACTGGCTAAAGGCGATGATCCGCTGGCGGTAGAGCAGGAACTGCAGAAAGCTATTCCTAAAAACAAGTGGAGTGATGCCCACCATTGGCTGATCTGGCATGGCCGCAGGATCTGCAAAGCAAGGAAGCCTTTGTGCAGCGAATGTGTACTGGTGGAATTGTGCCCCTATAAAGAAAAGAATTTATAAAATAAAATTGCAGACAAGCCTGTAGTGCGACTGGCACACAGGCTTGTTGTGTTTAAGGAGGAAGTATGCAGACCAAAGAAGTGTTTTTACAAAAGTATTTTGGTTACAGTGAATTTAGAAACGGTCAGGCAGAATTGATAGAGCAGCTTTTGGCTGGAGGTTCTGTTTTAGCAGTAATGCCTACCGGGGCAGGCAAGAGTCTGTGCTATCAATTACCGGCGTTGATGCTGGAGGGTCTGACACTGGTTGTTTCACCCTTGATATCGCTGATGAAGGATCAGGTGCGAGGTTTAAAAGAACGGGGTATAGAAGCCGCTTATTTGAGCAGCGGGATGAGCAAGCAGGAGTATGGTGCGGCTGTTTATGCCGCACGGAACAATAAGTGCAAGTTGCTGTATGTTTCACCGGAAAGACTGCAAAATGAACAGTTTAAAGCGTTTGTCAGCGAATTGAAAATAGCTTTGGTGGTTGTGGATGAAGCCCACTGTATAGTACGCTGGGGAGAATCGTTTCGTCCGGCTTATCTGTCTATCAGACCGTTTTTAGATAGTCTGCCAGGACAGCCTTTGGTGGCAGCGTTTACAGCAACGGCAACGCCGGCTGTAAGACGTGAGATAATCCGTACGCTGGCTTTAGAGAAGCCTTTGGGGCTGGTTGCCGGATTTGACAGAAGCAACCTTACTTTCCGGGTAGAAAAACCAATGGTCAAAAGGCGCTTTCTGCGAGGTTGGCTGCCCGAGCAAAACGGCTGTGGGATCATTTACTGCGCGACGCAGAGACAAACAGAGGATGTATATAATGACCTTAATGCCTGGGGCTATCCGGCAGGACGTTATCATGCCGGATTAACGATGGAGGAACGGCAGCGGAATCAGAATGCTTTTATTCAGAATGAACTGCGTTTTATGGTAGCAACCAATGCTTTGGGTATGGGGATAGATAAGCCGGATGTGCGCTTTGTCCTGCATTATACCTTGCCGCTTGATGTGGAGGGATATTATCAGGAGGCAGGGCGGGCTGGTCGTGACGGTTTGCCTGCTGAATGTGTGCTGCTTTTTGAGCGGCGTGACGTGATGCAGCAGCGTCAACTGCTGGAATACAGTTGTGAACAGCGGGAGTGCAGCACAGAAGAAAAGAAGACCTGGCTGACAAATGCTTATCAGAAATTGCGCGATATGGAAGGTTATTGTTTTACTAAGGGCTGCCTGCGTAAATATCTGCTGTCATATTTTGGACAGGAAACAGGCGAAAGCTGTGGTAATTGCAGTAACTGCCGACGGTAGAAATTAAAGCAGCTTTGTGACAAGGCAGTGAATTTATTGATTATGGGGCAGGGAATAATTTTTGAATGCAGAATATATCTATTAAGAATTTAAACAGGGAGGGACCGCTATGAAAATCACCTTTTTAGGTGCCACAAGGATGGTCACGGGTTCTTGTTATTTACTTGAAATAGGTAATAAAAAAATGCTGCTGGACTGCGGGATGTTCCAGGGTTCAAAAATGATTACTGCTTTTAATGAGAAAGAGTTTGTTTTTGCCCCTGATTCTATCGATACAGTGGTACTGACTCATGCTCATATCGATCACAGCGGCTTGATACCCAAGCTGATAAAACATGGGTATAAGGGTCCTGTACATTGTACTAAGACTACTTTGGAGCTTTGTACGATTTTACTGCCGGACAGCGCTCATATCCAGGAATCTGATGCGGAGTTTGCCAACCGTAAAGGACTGCGTGCGGGTAAATCGGTGGTAGAACCGTTATATACTGTTGATGATGCTTATAAAGCTTTGCAGCATTTTCGGACGCACGAATTTGGTGAAATGCTTGAGGTCCTTCCTGGGGTGCAGGTTAAATTTAAGGTTGCCGGTCATATTTTAGGTTCGGCGATCGTGGAAGTTTTTGTGAATGAAGACGGAAAAACGACGAAGCTTGTCTTTACCGGAGATATTGGGCAGCCTAATCAGCCGATTATCGAAGACCCGGAAGATATTTCCGGCGCAGACTTTATTATTACTGAATCAACTTATGGCAACCGTGTGCATAAGGTCTATGACAAAGAAGCTGAACTGGCTGAGATTATCAATGATACTGTTGCGAAAGGCGGCAATGTGGTTATTCCTGCTTTTGCTGTCGGGCGTACTCAGGTACTGCTGTATTATTTCCAGAAGCTGCTGCAGGAAGGCCGTATCCCACAGGTACCGATCATTATCGACAGTCCTATGGCCAGCAAAGCTACGGCTATCACCCTGACCAATCCTCAGGAATATGACGAAGAAGCGCGGGCTTTGTATGAAATGCATGGCAACAGACTGCTGGCGATACCTAATCTGCGTTTTACAGCGACGGCACAGGAATCACGGATGATCAATGAGATGCCGGGAGCCAAGATCATTGTCTCGGCCAGCGGTATGGCTGATGCAGGACGTATTCTGCATCACTTGAAGCATAATCTCTGGCAGGGGAACTGCTCGGTCATTATTGCCGGGTATCAGGCTGAAGGTACGATGGGACGCCGCTTGATTGAAGGTGCACGGCAAGTCAAGATCATGGGAGAAGATATCAGAGTCAATGCTAAAATCTACAATATGAAGGGGTTTTCGGCGCATGCGGATAAGGAGCAGCTGCTGGACTGGTACGGCAAGATGAAACAGCCGCCGAAAGCATTTTTTGTTACGCATGGTGAGTTTGATGCCGCAAGTAATTTTGCTGATGAATTGCAGCGCCGTTTGGGTACAGCGGCTTACATACCTCAATATGGAGACAGTATAACGATCAGCGGTACTGAATGGAATGTTACGACTTCTAATATCGTTGCAACAGTTCCTGAAGTTGCCGCGCTCAGAGAGTATCTGCGGCAGTTTGAAAGTTCTTATTTGCAGTATCGTACTAAAATCGAGCAGATCGTGGCGCGTGACGGTGATAAAGCTGTCGGTATTCGTAAGAAAATGGAAAAGATCAGAAAATATGTGGATGATATGCTTTCATCACTGTAAAAGTTTGTGCAAGTAAAGGAGTTTTAAAAAATCATGAATTATGGTAGTTTATGTAAACGTCTGGCGATTTGTACTGCGTTAGGTATAGCGCTGGCCTTGCCAGCCGGAGCTGTTTGGACAGCTGTGCAGCCAGAGGCAGTAGTATATGCGGCTGAGTATTCCAGTCTGCGCGGTAATATTATTGAAAATGCTTATCTTTTGGTGGGGACACCTTTTAAAATGGGCGGCAGTTCTCCGTCAGAAGGCTTTGATGCTTCCGGTTATGTGCAGTATGTATTTGGCGAAAGCGGTATTGCCTTGCCGAGAACTGTTGACGAGCAATATGATGTAGGGCAGCGCGTCGGCAAGGATGATTTGCTGCCGGGCGATCTGGTATTTTACAGTACTGATGGGCCGGGGGCAACCTTCTGTGGTATTTACAGCGGTGACGGTAAATTTATTTATGCCGGCACTAAAAATGGTGTAATCGAAGGTGAAGCGTTTGGGCCTTATTGGGATGAGCGTTTTTATGGAGCGAAAAGGATACTTAACTGATAAACATATATTTTGAAGTTTTTCTGACAGCGGCCGTATATTCACTACAGCCGCTGTTTTTTCTTTAACAAATGGCTAAAAGTAGTATAAAATTAATACGGTTGTGCAAGAAAAAACGAGGTGACAAAATATTTTTAAAAATATATTGACAGGTTGTTAAGGGATTGTTATACTTATCTCAATATTTCAACAAATTATTAGATTACAGGTTATGACTGGGAATGGACAGTGGAAGGCTTTCAGAAAGCCGGCGGTAGATGCGAGCCGGTAAGCATAAAAATCAGTCCTCTCACCCAGGAACTCTTTTTCTGAGGTAGTTATGTAGGAAAAAGCGCAGGGCTGCGTTAAGGCATCAGAGTATAATTTAGGGTGGTACCGCGTACTAACGCCCCTATCGGCTATGCCGGTAGGGGCTTTTTGTTGGTCTTGTTGAGATTAAGGGAGGGGAAGAAAATGAACAAGCAGCGCAAACGTCTGCAGGAGTTGCTGCAAAAACCGGATATTCTTGTTTTACCGGGCGTATATGATGCTCTAACGGCTAAGATTGCGGCTGAAGTAGGGTTTGAAGCCCTGGTTATGGGAGGGTACAGTATTGCTGCTTCCAGATTGGGGCAGCCGGATGTTGGCTATCTGTCGATGATGGAAATGACGCAGGCTTTAAAAGGCATTGTGGATGCAACTGAACTGCCGGTATTTGCTGATGGCGATACTGGTTATGGTAACGCTTTAAGCGTACGCCGTACTATGCAGGAATATGAACGTGCCGGAGCAGCGGCGGTACTTTTTGAAGATCAGGTCTGGCCCAAGCGTTGTGGGCATATGGCCGGTAAGCAGGTGATCGAGGCTGCAGAACATGCCAGAAAGCTGCGGGCAGCGGCAGATGCAAGAACTGACAGCGATTTTTTGCTGATTGCCAGGACTGATGCCAGAGCTGTTAACGGACTTGATGATGCTATCGAACGCGGCAAGCTGTATTTGGCTAACGGCGCTGAAGCTTTGTTTATTGAAGCGCCTCAGAATATCGGAGAACTGGAAACTATCGCCAGGGCATTTCCCGATACAGTGCTGATCGCCAATATGATCGAAGGCGGCAGAACGCCGAATTTGACAGCGAAGGATCTGGAAAATATCGGCTTTAAAATAGTCTTTTGGCCCTGCAGTGCTTTATATGTGATTACACAGGCTTTTAAAGAGGCGCTGACGGTGCTGCATGAAACAGGGACGACTAAAGGTTATGAAGATAAAATGATGCATTTTAGTGATTTTAATCGGTTTATTGGTCTTGAAAGCTATATGGAACTGGAAAAACGCTATAAATAAAAATTTGATGAGGTGAAGATCATGAAAATGTCCAGAATGATTAAAACTACATTAGCTGCAGCTATGATTATGGCTTTGGCGGTGACCGCAGGCTGCGGCGGCAGTGGTGAGAAAAAGGCTGCCGGCGGAGAAAAGGTCACCCTGAAACTGGCGCATAATCTGCCGACGGCACATCCTTTAGCTCAGGGAATGGAAGCTTTTAACAAAAAGCTTGCAGAAAAATCCAAAGGCACTATCACCCTGAATATCTATCCTTCGGGTCAACTGTTCAACGATAAAAGTATGAATGACGCTATCATGTCCGGCGGTATTGATATGGGACTCAATTCTACGGCGATGTGGTCAACTGTTATTCCTGCTATGGAAGTTTTTGATGTGCCGTTCTTATTCCCCAGCTATGAAAAAGTAGATCATGCTATTGATGGCGGTTTGGGTGATAAATTATCTGCCGAATTGAAAAAGAAAGGCGTGCGTCCGGTGATCTGGGCCGATTACGGTTTTGTTCAGTTTGCCAACAGCAAAAAAGAAATCACTAAACCGGAAGATTTTGCGGGTCTGAAACTGCGCGGTTATGGTGAATTGCCTTCCGAAACAATAAAAGCATTGGGTGCTTCTCCTGTAACGATGGGGTCCGGTGAAGTTTATATGGCGATTCAGCGCGGTGTTGTCGATGGACAAACTTCTGGCACTACAGCCATGTATGACCGTAAGATGTTTGAGGTTACCAAATATTTGACTATTACTAATCATGCGTATCCGGAATTTATTTTGGCAATGAATGAAAAGTCTTTTCAAAAGCTGACTCCGGAACAGCAAAAAATAGTAACTGAAGCTGCGAATGAAGTGCGTGACGAGCTGCGTAAAAATGCTAAAGCAGAAGATATGGCTGCTTTAGAGAAACTGAAAGAAAAAGGGATGCAGGTATATGTTGTTCCAGAAGCCGATCTGCCGGCCTGGCAGGCCGCTACTAAACCTGTTTGGGATGTGTTTGTAAAACATACCGGCGACCTGGGCAAAGAATTGATCGAGATCTGCAGCAAACAATAAACAAGTTAGTGAGTGACCGCTGCCATAAGCGGCAGCGGTCTTTATTTTTAGAAAGAATGAGAGGAAAAAGAGTTGAAAAGAGCGCTCGAGATCTATGAGAAATTTTTGAACGCTGTTACTAAAGTAGTAGGTATCATTGCCGGTATTTTATTATTGCTGCCGGCGTTGATGGTCTTTTACGAAGTTGTGATGCGTGGGCTGTTCAACGCTCCGACAGAATGGTCGATCGAACTTTCTGTATACTGCGTTTTGATTGCAGGATTTTTGGGGATGTCTGTTACTTACGCGGCGGGAAAGCATATCCATGTCGATATCGTTTTAAGTCATTTATCAGTACGTACCCGCTGTTATATCGAACTTTTTACAACCATTGTCGGTATTTTCTTCTGTGTCGTATTTGTAATACAATCTCTGGATATGGCGCTGCTTTCATACGAAATGGACAATACTTCGCCAAGTACTCTGCGTACTCCGATGTGGATTCCACAGATGTCACTGCCAATAGGTATAGGCTTGCTGCTTCTGCAGTTCATACGAACGCTGTTGGTTGATATCCAAAAGATCAGCAGCGGTGAATTCAGTGAGGAGGTAAATTATAAATGCTGATAATTTTTACCATTCTCTTACTGGGTTTGCTGGTGCTGGGGCTGCCAGTAGCCTTTTCGTTAGGTACGGCAGGACTTTTTGGTATGTTTGCTTTTATGGGCGGGGGTTCCTCTCTGACCCAGATACCGATTTTGGCTTACAAATCTCTGGATGATTTTGTTTTAACAGCTGTGCCGCTATATATTTTGATGAGCCAGATCCTTTTAACAGGAAAAGTAGGTAATGATTTATTTGAACTTGGTAATAAATGGCTGCGTCATTTGCCTGGCGGTTTAGGTGTAGCTACAGTTTTTGCCTGTGCTATTTTTGCCGCTATTACAGGTTCTTCAGTTGCCTGCGCGGTTACTATCGGGGCAATAGCTATTCCGGAAATGCTGGCGCGTGGTTATGAACGGACATTGGTTTTGGGTGCTGTTGCAGCAGGCGGTACACTGGGAATTCTTATCCCGCCGTCGATCCCGATGATTTTGTATGGTGCTATCACTGGCGAATCAGTAGGACAGCTCTTTATGTCGGGTGTTGTTCCGGGCGTTATTTTAACGCTGCTGTTTATTGCGGTTGTAGTTTACCGTTCCCGTAAGCTGCCGCTGCAGGAAGCGGCAAGCTGGAGTGAACGTTTAAAAGCCTTAAAAAGTTCTTTTTGGGGATTGCTGCTGCCGGTGCTTGTTGTCGGCGGTATTTATACAGGCGCATTTACTCCTACCGAAGCTGCGGCTATTGGTACGGTTTACAGTTTGTTTATCACTTTTGTTATTTACCGTACGCTGGGGTTTAAAGATATGCCTGAAATTTTGCTGGATACGGTCAAAACTACCTCAATGATTTTCGCGATCATGATTGGTGCAACTCTGTTCGGGTTTGTTCTGACTATCCTGCAGGTGCCTCAGGCCCTGACAAGTTTAGTGGCCGAGATGGAAACCAGCCGTTGGATCGTTTTTATAGCGATCAATATTCTGCTTTTGGTTTTGGGTTGTATTTTGGAATCTATCTCGATTATCTTCATTACTTTGCCGATCCTGTATCCGATTATTCTGAAATTGGGGTTCGACCCGATCTGGTTCAATGTTGTAATGCTGATCAATTTGGAGTTGGCGCTGATTACACCACCAGTTGGAATGAATCTGTTTGTTTTACAGGGGATCAGCCCTGACAGTAAAATGACGCAGATCATACAGGGCGTAATTCCTTTTGGCATAATTATGGCACTGGAAATTTTAATGTTATGTATCTTCCCGGAGATCGCTACATGGCTTCCAGGTATAGTAAAATAGTGTTTTTTGTTGACAGAGTAAGTTAAAAAGAATATAATTAATTAGTCGTAGTGAAGGATGCTTCTTGACAAGCATCCTTCATTAATTTTAGAGTGGCTTTATTTGACCGCAGGCTTTTGTTGTATATGGCATAGCTCGGTTTGGATTTACAGGCGGCAGGCCGTCTGCTCAAAAGAGAGGAAGATAGGATTTATGTTAAGAAATGATTTACGCAATATTGCCATTATTGCCCACGTTGACCATGGAAAGACCACGCTTGTGGATGCAATGCTGAAGCAAAGCAATATTTTTCGTGCTAACGAGCATGTTGAAGAACGTGTAATGGACTCCAACGCTTTGGAACGCGAACGTGGTATCACTATTTTGGCGAAAAATACAGCAGTTATGCATCAAGGGACTAAAATCAATATTCTTGATACCCCGGGCCATGCCGACTTCGGCGGGGAAGTTGAGCGCGTACTCACTATGGTCGACGGCGTATTGTTATTGGTAGATGCTTATGAAGGCCCAATGCCGCAGACTAAATATGTTTTGCGTAAAGCATTAGAACAGCATTTGAAGCCGATTGTAGTTATCAATAAGATCGATCGCCCTGACCAACGTGTTGAGGAAGTTATCGATGAAGTTTTAGATCTGTTTATTGAATTGGGCGCTGATGATGATCAGCTGGAATTTCCGGTAGTATTGACTTCTGCCCGTAACGGTATTGCTAAATTGACGATGGAAGAAGAAAGCGACAATTTAGAACCGCTCTTTAAAGTCATTCTGGAAAATATTCCCGCACCTGACGTTGAAGTAGAGGCTCCGCTGCAAATGCTGGTCAATACACTGGATTATGACGATTATGTAGGACGTATCGTTGTTGGACGCGTGATTCGCGGTACTATCCATAACGGTGAGACGATCACTTTGATGGATGAAGAAGGAGAGCGTAAAGCCAAAATCGGCCGTCTTTATACTTATGAAGGGCTGAAACGCGTTGAGACTCAGGAAGTTGGCGCCGGTGATATCGTAGCCCTGATCGGTCTTGCTGATGCCAATATCGGTGATACCATTGCCGATGCTGAAAACCCGGAAAAATTGCAGGGTATCAGTATTGATGAACCTACTTTGTCCATGGTATTCTCCGTTAATAACAGTCCTTTTGCAGGACGTGAGGGTGAATATGTTACCAGCCGTCATTTGCGTGACCGTCTGTTTAAAGAAATCAAAACCAATGTTTCGATGCGCTTAGAAGAAACTGAAAGCCCTGATGCATTTATTGTTTCAGGACGCGGCGAGCTGCATTTGTCGGTTCTGATCGAAACTATGCGCCGTGAAGGCTATGAGCTGCAGGTAGGCAAACCTAAAGTAATCATGCATCATGACGAAACAGGTACTTTGCAGGAGCCTATGGAGGCTTTGACTATCGATGTACCGCAGGAATTTATGGGGGCGGTTATGGAAGGTCTGGGTCTGCGTAAAGCTGAGCTGACCAATATGACAGAAATGGCCGGTTATCTGCGTATGGAATTTATGATTCCTGCCCGCGGGCTCATTGGTTTCCGTAATCAGTTCCTTACCGATACTAAAGGCAACGGCGTTATGAACCATGTTTTTGCAGGTTATGCTGATTATAAAGGTGAGATTCCCGGCCGTACCAGAGGCAGCCTGGTTGCTTTTGAAAATGGCGAAACGACATCTTATGGTATCGGCAATGCGCAGGAACGTGGAACGATGTTTATTATCCCCGGCGAACAGGTGTATGAAGGTCAGATTATCGGCGAAAACAGTCGTGAAGATGATATGGATGTTAATCCCTGTAAGAAAAAACACGTTAGCAATATGCGGGCCAGCGGCAGTGATGATACCGTTCGCCTGATTCCGCCTAAGACTTTCTCTTTAGAGCAGGCTTTGGAACATATCAACGATGATGAACTGGTCGAAGTTACTCCGAAAAACATTCGGATGCGCAAAAAGATCCTTGATCGTGTTGAACGCGGACGTCAGCGTTCCCGCAATAAAGCATGATAATACAAAAATATAAAAAATTTTCTAAAAAAGAAGGATTTTAAGAATTTATGTAGAAGTAGGCAGTTAGCATATCTGACAACAAGGACGTTTGGAGGCGTAAAAGATGGATTTAAAAAATGCTGCACGTAAGCTTTGGCATAGCGATGTAGAAGACGATCAAGTTTATAGTGGTCCGTACTTGGTAAAAGGCGGTCATATGGATATTTTGGTGCGCTCTCCGCGTCAATTCAGTGACGTACGTGAGTATGCTGATTCTTTAATGAGCGGTGCAACACTGATGGTATCTTTTGACGCTGTTGATTCTGCAATGAAAAACCGTATTTTTGATTATCTGAACGGTGTAAGTTACATTATCGGTGCAACTGTTTCCAAAGTCAGCGAAAATTTGCTGATGTATGCTCCTAATCACGTAGAAGTAGATAAGGAAGCTGTTAAAAAAAGTGCCCGTTCCTGGTTAGGCAGATAATACTGACTCATCTATAAAATATTAAAAGCTCATTCCCTCGGGAATGAGCTTTTTTGATGTTGGGGTGAAGGCAATAAAAAAGCCTGCTCATTTGAGCAGGCTTTAAGCGCTGTAGAGATTAGTCCATAGCATTGACTTTTTTAGCAAGTCTGGATTTTTTGCGGTTTGCAGCATTCTTATGGATAATACCTTTACGAGAAGCTTTATCAATCAAACCGGTTGCAGCTGCAAAAGTTGCTTTTGCTTCATCTTGAGAGCCGGTCTCGGTTACAGCAACTACTTTACGAGCAGCATTGCGGATAGCAGCCTTGATCGGAGCATTTTTTGCACGACGTTCTGCGTCGGTTTTTACACTACGGATGGAAGATTTAATGTTCGGCAACGAATTCACCTCCTACAATTAAATACGTTTACTAAAGTATTCTACCACGAAGGAGTTAATTCTGCAAGGCCTTTCTGCAAATTATTCTGCAAAATACTTTATTTAATGATTTTAGTGGCAATACGTTCAGGTTTAATGTCGGTAAAAGAACGTTTTTCAAGCGGCTTTGCAGGATAACCCAGCGCCAGAGCAGAAACCGGTTTAAAACCTTCCGGCAGTTCAAGGCTGGCTACAAATTGAGGGCTTTGCGGAATCCTGTTTAGAAGTGCCCAGAGATAAACGGAGCCAAGACCGATATCAGTAGCAGCCAATTGCATATTTTCCAGAATACAGCCAACGTCAGCTATATAGACCAGCTGACCATCATCTTTGGGTTTGGCTGAAACTACGATCAGAGTTGGTGCGCCGTAAAAAGGGTTGTATTTGGGATTACCAAAGGCCTGTCCGCAGTATTCTGCGAAATTTTCGAGGATCTTGGGATTTTGTACAACAGAGATATATAATTCTCCATATGCTCCGTGACCTACGGGTGAAGCCCAGCCTGCGGCTAAAACGGTTTGCAGCTGGGAATCGCTTATTTGTTCAGGTTTATACATACGGGTAGAACGACGGGTTGCAATAGCAGTTAAAGTATCCATAATAAAACATCCTTTCCTAATAAATATTATTCTATTATTACTTATATTGTAACAGGTTCAAGCCGTGATTTGCTGTAAATTATTTGTGAAGTAGCGTTAAACACAGTTATATATACTTTCATAATCTTTAATATAAATATTTTTTATCGTAGCAGCAGCTGATTTAAAGAAAGTTGATCAAAAAGAGTTAGTATTTGCTTAACCATAGGCAAAAATGATATAATATTTTGCGATGAATTTACGGCGGGTTTTCCGCTTGAGCAAGATTATATATGAAGGAGAATATGATGGACCAGAAAAAGATCCGTAATTTTTCTATAATTGCCCATATCGATCATGGCAAATCTACTTTGGCCGACAGATTGATAGAATATACTGGTACGCTGACAAAACGCGAGATGGAGGCACAGATACTCGATTCGATGGATCTGGAGCGTGAGCGCGGCATTACGATCAAGGCACAGGCTGTGCGCAGCAGTTATCAGGCTCAAAACGGTGAAGAGTATATGCTTAACTTTATTGATACGCCTGGACATGTAGATTTTACCTATGAGGTCTCCAGGGCTTTGGCTGCCTGTGAAGGTGCGTTGCTTGTTATTGATGCAACTCAGGGAATAGAAGCACAGACTCTGGCCAATGTCTATCTGGCTTTAGATAATGATCTGGAAATTATTCCGGTCATCAATAAGGTCGATCTTCCCAGTGCCGATCCTGAACGGGTCAAGCATGAGATCGAGGAGGTCATCGGGATCGATGCTTCGGAAGCTGTTTTGACCAGTGCCAAGACAGGCCTTGGTATCGAAGATGTGCTGGAGGCTATTGTAGCTAAGGTGCCGGCACCTTCAGGCGATAGCGGCAGTCCTTTAAAAGCGTTGGTATTCGATTCTAAATTTGACGCTTATAAAGGCGTTGTTTTGTATGTGCGTGTTATTGACGGCCGCATAAAACCCGGTATGAAAATCAGGATGATGGCGACCGGTGCTGAATTTGAGGTAACAGAGGTTGGCGTGTTCAAGCCTAATCTTGTTAATGTAGATTCGTTAGAAGTTGGGCAGGTTGGCTTTTTTGCTGCTGCAATCAAAAATGTTAAAGATGCGCGTGTAGGCGATACGGTTACTGATGCCAATAATCCGGCGGCCGAGGCGCTGCCTGGTTATCGCAAGGCAACGCCGATGGTTTTCTGTGGCCTTTATCCGGTAGAAAATTCGGATTATGATAATTTGCGGGACGCGCTGGAAAAATTACAGCTCAACGATGCGTCTCTGGTTTTTGAACCGGAAACATCGGTAGCGCTTGGCTTTGGTTTCCGCTGCGGTTTTTTGGGACTGCTGCATATGGACGTTATTAAAGAACGGCTGGAGCGGGAATATAATTTGACGCTGATCACAACGGCGCCCAACGTTATTTATCAGGTGTTTCGTACTAATGGTGATGTGGAGCTGGTCGATAATCCGTCCAATTTCCCTGATCCGACAGTTATAGACCATGTTGAAGAACCTTATGTCAACGCTACGATCATTGTACCTAAAGATTATGTTGGCGCAGTAATGGAACTTTCGCAGGAAAAACGCGGTGAGTATGAGAATATGACCTATTTAGACGAAACGAGGGTTATGATCCATTACGCATTACCGTTGAGCGAGATCATCTATGATTATTTTGACCGGTTGAAGTCAGTGACGCGCGGTTATGCTTCTTTGGATTATGAATTGGCAGGTTACCGTGCTTCCAGTCTTGTAAAAGTAGACATTTTACTGAATGGAGAACCGGTGGATGCGCTGTCGGCGATAGTGCACCGCGAAAAAGCTGTTTCCCGTGGGCGTCAGCTGGTAGAAAAACTGCGCAGTCTGATTCCGCGTCAGATGTTTGAAATTCCTGTGCAGGCCGCGATAGGCAATAAAGTAATTGCCCGCGAAAACGTAAGGGCCATGCGTAAAGACGTGCTGGCCAAGTGTTATGGCGGTGATATCAGCCGTAAACGTAAATTGCTGGAAAAACAAAAAGAAGGTAAAAAACGCATGAAGCAGGTTGGCAGTGTAGAATTGCCGCAAGAGGCTTTTATGGCGATTTTGAAGATGGATTAAAATGCAAAAATGGGAACAAATCCAAGGGGTATACGTACATACCCCTTTTTGCTTGCAAAAATGTTTATATTGTGACTTCGCTTCATATGCCGGCTTTGATATGGAAACAATGACCAAGTATGTAGACGCTGTCTGCATCGAAATAGCACGGCGCAGTAATATATTGCCTGTTGCAGAGCAGGCAACGCTGTATTTTGGCGGCGGCACACCTTCACTGCTGCCTGAAAAGCTTTTGGCTAAGCTGGTAGAAGCTTTGCAAAAAAATGGCTGCTGGCGGCAGCCGGCAGAGGTAACGATCGAAGTCAATCCTGGTACAGCTGATTTAGCTAAATTACGGTTTTTTAGAGAGCTGGGCTTTGATCGCATAAGTTTTGGCGTTCAAAGTCTTAACGATGGCGAATTGCGCGCAGTGGGCAGGATACATACGGCAAGGGAGGCTCTGCAGGCTGTTGAGATGGCTGAGAGGGCAGGGTTTACAAGAATAAGTGCCGATCTGATCTATGGTTTGCCGGAACAAACTTTACAAACATTGGGTACCAGCCTGCGGGCGTTGGTTAACACAGGTTTGCAGCATTTGTCGGTATATGGCTTGACAGTTGAAGAAAAGACGCCTTTGGCAGAGCTTGTGGACAAGGGGAAGCTGCAACTGCCGGACGAAGATACTCAGCTGGCAATGTATGAATTAGTGCAGGAGTATCTGGCGGTACAGGGACTGCATAGGTATGAGATCTCCAATTATGCGGCAGCAGGGCAGGAGTCAAGGCATAATCTTGTTTACTGGCAGTATCTTCCTTATTTGTCTTTTGGCAGTGCTGCCTGCAGTTTTGATGGCGACAGGCGTTTTACATCAACGGCTGCTGTTCTGGACTATATTGACAGCATTAATATTGGTAAGACTACCGGAACAATTGAAGAATTAATGAGGGAAACGCAGCTGGCTGAGTATTTATTTATGGGTTTGCGTACAGCGGCCGGAATCGATTTAATGGAAACCAGGCAGCGCTTTGATTGTGATGTGATGTTAGAATTTGGCAGTGAATTAGAAAAATTTATTAAAGAAAATTTACTTATTCTGAATGACAGGCACGGACGGATGAGGCTGACAGAGCAAGGGATGCGCTTCAGCAACGAAATCTTTGAAATATTTGTGAAGTAAGAAAAATCTGTTGACAACTGTTAAGGTCAGTGCTATTCTAATATCAAGATGTTAGCACTCTAAAGAGATGAGTGCTAACAATCGAGTTGGAGGTGGGATCGTGTTAAACGAAAGAAAGAAAAAGATCCTGCAAATTATCATAGAAGACTACATTTCATCAGCCGAACCAGTTGGTTCCCGTACCATTGCCCGCAAGTATGACCTGGGGCTCAGTCCGGCAACGATCCGTAATGAGATGTCAGATCTTGAGCTTCTTGGATATCTGGAACAGCCGCATACTTCGGCGGGACGTATTCCATCTGCTCAGGCTTATCGTTTTTATGTTGATTCTCTGATTGAACCTGGGACATTGACAGACAATGATATGGCTTTGATAGATGGCTGGTATAATGAGCGCCGCCGTAATATCGATGATATTTTCCAGTCCACGGCCAAGATATTGTCTCGTATGACACAGAATGTTTCTATGGTTTTGACTAATCAGCAGACTACTGCAAATTTCCGTTATTTGAAATTTTTACCGCTTGACAGCCAGCATGCTATTTTATGTATCGTGGCCGATGATGGCAGCATTGATACGAACGTTGTTGATATCCCTTTGGGAATGTCTTCGGAAGAAATGGATTACTTGGCAGGTAAAATGAGTAAATTACTGGAAGACCGTAATCTCAGTGATATTTCTGTGGAGCTTTTACAGAATGTCCATACAGATGTGGTTGAGGATAAACTTATTTTCTCATCATTGCTGCAGGCCGTACGTAAAATTACAGGGCGCAGGCAGGAACAAAAGGTGTTTTTGGGCGGTACAAAACAGCTGCTTAATCAACCGGAATTCCGCGATGTGGAAAGAGTCAGAAATCTCCTTGGCATATTAGAAGAAGAAAAGGTCCTGAAGGATCTTCTGCAGGGCGGTGAAGATTCAGGCCTCAGGGTAACGATAGGTTCTGAAAATAAATTTACCGGTATTCAGGATTGCAGTATGGTTCAGGCTACTTATCGCCTGAATGGTCAGATCGTAGGTACGATGGCAGTTTTAGGTCCTACCCGTATGGAATATGGTAAGGTCATTTCTGTAATGGATTACCTGCATAAGTATCTACGGACAATTTTAGATAAGTAAAAAGACTATAAGGAGGAAGTGTTTTGCAAACAGAAGATTTGAAAGAGAACTCAAAGCAAACAACTGCCGAAGAAACACCTCAGCAGGAAACTCAAACGAATGCAGCCGATGCAGCTGATGGAGTCGATGAGACTGCCGCAAAAAAGAGTGAGGGAGCTGCTGAAGAAAAAACTCCTGAACAGGATGAAAAGGATGCCAAAATCGAGGAGTTGCAAAATCGTGTTTTGAGGCTGCAGGCAGATTTTGATAATTTCCGCCGCCGCAATACTTCCGAACGCGAACAGCTGGCAACTTTTGTTACAGCTGATGTTGTCGGGAAATTTTTAAAAGTTCTGGATAATTTCGAACGTGCTGAGGCTGCTGCTCAAAAATCGGATGATGCTGCAGGCATTTATTCCGGTATTGAAATGATCAGACGTCAGTTTGAGCAGACTTTTAAAGATTTGGGTGTAGAGGAAATAAAGGCCCAGGGCGAAAAATTCGATCCCGAGCTGCATGAAGCTGTGATGAGAGGACAAAATCCCGATATGGATGAGGACACTGTAGAAATGGTTCTGGAAAAGGGCTATAAGCTGCGTGATAAAGTTATCCGGCACAGCAAGGTAAAAGTTATAAGCAACGAATAGTTGCCACATAAATTAAAATTAACATATAAACCCAAGGAGGAATAAATTATGTCTAAAGTAATTGGTATTGACTTAGGTACTACTAACTCTGTAGTAGCAGTAATGGAAGGCGGCGAACCTACCGTTATCACTAATCAGGAAGGCAGCCGTTTAACTCCGTCCGTAGTTGGCTTTTCCAAAAACGGTGAGAGGCTGGTGGGCCAACTGGCAAAACGTCAGGCGGTTTCCAATCCTGACAGGACTATCAGTTCTATCAAACGTCATATGGGTACTGACTATAAAGTAGCAATCGATGATAAAAAATATTCTCCTGAAGAAATTTCTGCAATGATCCTGCAAAAATTGAAAGAAGATGCAGAAAAATATTTGGGTGAAAAAGTAACGCAGGCTGTTATCACTGTTCCTGCTTACTTCTCCGACAGCCAGCGTCAGGCAACTAAAGACGCAGGGCGGATCGCAGGCTTGGAAGTTCTGCGCATCATCAACGAGCCTACTGCTGCTTCTCTGGCTTATGGTATTGATAAAAGCGATGATCACACCGTTATGGTTTATGACCTTGGCGGCGGTACCTTCGACGTATCTATCCTTGATGTCGGCGACGGCGTATTTGAAGTAAAAGCTACTAACGGCGACACTCATTTGGGCGGCGATGATTTCGACCAGAAAATCGTTGACTGGATGGTTGCTGAATTCAAGAAAAACGAAGGCATTGATCTGAGCAATGACCGTATGGCCATGCAGCGTTTGCGTGAAGCAGCTGAAAAAGCCAAGATCGAGTTGTCCGGCGTCTTGACTACCAACATCAATCTGCCGTTTATTACTGCCGGTGCTGAAGGTCCTAAGCATTTGGATATGGACCTGACCCGCGCTAAATTTGATGAATTGACTGCCGATCTTGTTGAACGCACAATGGAACCGACCCGTAAGGCTATGGCTGACGCTGGTTTATCTGCTTCCGATATCAATAAAGTTATCTTAGTTGGCGGTTCTTCCCGTATCCCAGCTGTACAGGAAGCTTTGAAAAAATTCATCGGCAAAGAGCCTTATCGCGGTGTAAACCCTGATGAATGTGTCGCTGTTGGCGCAGCTATCCAGGCCGGCGTTCTGGCAGGCGAAGTTAAAGACGTACTCCTGCTTGACGTAACTCCGTTGTCTTTGGGTATCGAAACTTTGGGTGGTGTGTTCACTAAGATCATTGAGCGTAATACCACTATTCCAACTTCCCGCAAACAGGTATTTTCTACTGCTGCCGATAATCAGCCTTCCGTTGATATCCATGTATTGCAGGGCGAGCGTGAAATGGCTGCCGACAATAAAACTCTCGGCCGTTTCGAGCTTTCCGGTATCCCGGCTGCTCCCCGTGGAGTACCGAAGATCGAAGTTGCTTTCGATATCGATGCTAACGGTATCGTAAATGTAAGCGCCAAAGATCTTGGCACCGGTAAGGAACAAAAAATCACTATCACTTCTTCCGGTACGCTGGATAAGGATGAAATCGACCGTTTGGTCAAAGAAGCAGAAGCTAACGCCGAAGCCGATAAAAAACGTAAAGAAGGCGTTGAAGTACGCAACAATGCCGATTCTCTCTGCTATCAGGCCGAGAAAACCATTAAAGATATGGAAGGCAAAGGCTCTGAAGAGCTGATCGGTAAAGTACAGGCAGCGCTTGATACCTTGAAAGAAACTCTGAAAGGTGAAGACCTGGAAAAGATCAAAGCCGATACCGAAGCCTTGACTAAACCGCTGTATGAACTTTCTGCAGAGCTGTACAAACAAACCGAAGCTGCTAAAGGGGCCGAAGGCGCTGAAGCAGGTGAAGGTGCGAAAAAAGCTGATGACGACGTTGTTGACGCCGAAGTGGTTGACGAAGACAAAAAATAATCAGCTTAGGATGGTGTAAACTTTGAGTAAAAAAGATTATTATGACGTGCTAGGCGTGTCTAAGACCGCTACGGCAGATGAAATTAAAAAAGCATACCGCAAACTGGCACGTCAGTATCATCCTGATGTGAATAAAGATAATCCGGAAGCTGCTGAGAAATTTAAAGAAGCATCCGAAGCTTACAGTGTGCTCAGTGATGAACAGAAACGTGCCCAGTATGACCAGTTTGGCCATGCTGCCTTTGAAAACGGCGGCGCCGGTGGTGCTGGTGGGTTTGGGGGCTTTGAGGGCTTCGGAGGTTTTGGCGGCGGAGGGATGGAAGATATCTTTGATATGTTCTTTGGCGGTCAGGGACGCGGTTCCCGTGGTTCCAATGCTGGTCCGCAGCGTGGTGCTGATTTGCGTTTTGATCTGGAGATCACTTTCGAAGAAGCTGCGTTTGGCTTAGAACGTGAAATAAGCCTGTATCGTGACGAACAATGTCCGCATTGCCACGGGAATGGCGCAGAACCTGGTTCTAAAGTCGAAACCTGCCCGGAATGTCATGGCAGCGGTGAAATCCGTTTTACACAAAATACTATGTTCGGCCAGATGACCAATGTCCGGCCTTGTCCTAAATGTCACGGTGAAGGCAAGATCATCAGCGAACCCTGTAAGGAATGCCGTGGTCAGGGCACTGTTAAAAATAATAAGAAGCTTAAGGTCAAGATCCCTGCCGGTGTTGATAACGGTTCCCGTCTGCGGGTAGCCGGAGAGGGCGAGGCAGGTGCCAAAGGCGGGCCAAGCGGTGATCTGTATGTTTATCTGTACGTTAAACCGCATAAGTTCTTTGAACGCGACGGTACTACTGTTTACTGCGAAGTGCCGATCAATATCGTACAGGCAACTTTGGGCGCTGAAATCAAGGTCCCTACGTTGGACGGTCAGGTTGTGATGAAGGTCCCGGAAGGTACTCAGCCTGGAAAGGTACTGCGTCTGAAGGGCAAAGGTATTCCCAGCCTGCGTAATAGTACACGTGGCGACCAGTTGGTTCGCATCAAAGTTGTTGTGCCGCAGAAGCTGAATGAAAAACAAAAAGATGCTCTGCGTAAATTTGCGGAGATCAGTAAAGATAATATCAATCCTGAGGAAAAAGGTTTTTTGAACAAAATCAAGGATTTATTTAAATAAGTGCTTGTATAAACTGCGGTTTGAATGCCGCAGTTTATTTTTTTATGCAAAAAAATATGATATAATGTGAGCACTTGAAAATATAGCTGAAAAAGTATTTGAATTTATAGATTCTTAATATTTAAGGAGTGTTGACTGTGTCACAATGGATAGAGGTAAGTATACAAACTACGCATGAGGCTGCTGAACTGACTGCAGAGATCATGCGTGCTGCAGGAGCAAATAATGGCGTTGTTATTGAGGATCCTGTTTTGATCAATACTTTGCGTAATTCTGGTACCTGGGAGTTGTGTGATATTCCTGAGCAGGGCAATACAGAGGTGGTTACAGTAACTGCTTATTATCCGGAAGATGAAGAGCTGCAGCCACGTCTTGCGCAGATCGAAGAGGAAATGGCAGCATTGGCAACCAGCATCGGTACGTGCCGTTTTGGCAATACCCGTTTTCGGACTGTTTCTGAGCAGGATTGGGCCAACGAATGGAAACAGTATTTCCATGTTACGCATATCGGCGAAACGCTGGTGATCAAACCTACCTGGGAAGAATATGCTGCTAAAGCTGGCGAGCATATTATTGAGATCGATCCTGGTATGGCGTTTGGCACCGGTACACATCATACGACCTGTATGTGCATGGAGCGGCTGGAAAAAGTCCTGCGTCCGGGTATGGAAGTTTTTGACGTGGGCACAGGTTCTGGTATTCTGGCTATTGCGGCAGCCAAGCTTGGCGCGGAAACAGTCAAAGCGGTGGATATTGATGCTACGGCAGTACGGGTAGCAGCTGAGAATATTGCGGCTAATGGGCTGACAGAAAAGATCAGTGTCAAGCAGGGCGACCTGCTGCAGGGCACAGAAGGTCAGGCGGATGTTATCATTGCCAATATCATTGCTGACATTATTATCATGCTGTTAGAGGATGTTCCCGGCAAGTTAAAAAACGGCGGTATCTTTCTTGCCAGCGGCATTATTGAAGAACGGCAGAACGATGTGGCAGCAGCTGCGGCTAAGGCCGGCTTATGTGTTGAAGCAGTCGATACAAAGGGTGGTTGGGTCGTTATGCAGATGCGTAAGGAGGCCTGACCGGTGCATAGATTTTTTATCCCTCAGCCTTATGGGGAAATGATGACGATAACTGGCGTTGATGCCAGGCATATTTATACGGTATTGCGGATGACGCAGGGGACAAAAATACAAATTGTCAGCGATGATGGCGTTACTGCTTTGGCCGAGATCACTGAAGCCGGTGAAAGCGTTGTAACGGTAAAATGCCTGGAGGTGCTGGCGGAAAGCCATGAACCTTCAGTGCGGATTATATTGGCACAGGGTCTGGCAAAAGGTGAAAAAATGGATTTTATTATCCAGAAAGCAGTAGAGCTGGGCGTCAGCGAGATCGTACCTGTGGCTATGGAACATTCTGTCGTGCGGCTGGAAAGTGAGAAAGCAGTAAAGAAAGCAGAGCGCTGGCAGAAGATTGCTGAGGCTGCCGCTAAACAGAGTAAACGGGATGTTATACCCATAGTGCAGCCTGTGCAGACCATGGAGCAACTGCTTGCTCATAATGCCTGCTCCTGTAAACTGATAGCTTATGAATGTGAAGATAAGCTGGGCTTGAAAGCTGCGCTGCAAAAACAGCAGGAATTAAAGGAAGTACTGTTGATCATAGGCCCGGAGGGCGGTATTTCTGAGGCTGAGTTACACCAGGCACAGGCGGCGGGAGCATGGGGAGTAAGTTTGGGTAAGCGGATACTGCGTGCGGAAACAGCTGCGTTAGTAGCTGCTGCAGCAATATTTTATGAGACTGGCGATTTAGGAGGCTGATTGATGAAAAGAATAGCATTTTATACTTTAGGCTGTAAAGTCAATCAGGCTGATACTGCCAGTATGGAAACACTGTTTCGCAGTCATGGTTATACGATAGTTGATTTTAATGGCGAAGCTGATATTTATGTGATCAATACCTGCGTTGTTACAAATACAGGTCAACGTAAATCACGACAGATGATCAATCGTGCAGTGCGCAGAAATCCGACTGCGCTCGTTGTTGTGACGGGTTGCTATCCGCAGACGGCTGCGGAAGAGGTCAAAGCAATTGCCGGTGTGGATCTTATTATTGGCAACCAGGACAGAGCTGAGATTGTTGGCTTAGTGGAAGCAGCTGCTGAAACTCAGCGTGTAGATACTATCGACAGTGTACGCAAGCTGAGTGCAAATACCGAATTTGAGGAATTGAGCGTTGGCGAGGCGTCTGATAAAACCAGAGCTTTTCTCAAAATACAGGAAGGCTGTAACCAGTTCTGCACTTACTGTATCATTCCTTTTGCCCGTGGGCCGCTGCGTTCACGCAGTTTGACAAGCATCAAGGAAGAAACTGCAAAACTGGTAGCTGCCGGGTATAAAGAAATAGTACTGATTGGTATACATCTTGGCTGTTATGGGAAAGAGCATGAGGGCAGGCTGACTTTGTTTGATGCAGTTGAGGCCGCTTTAAGCGTAGAAGGTTTGCAGAGACTGCGGTTAGGGTCATTGGAATCAGTAGAAGTCGAACCGCAATTGCTGGAGCTGATGGAACAAGATAAACGTTTGTGCAGGCAGCTGCATTTGCCTTTACAGGCAGGATGTGATACGACCCTGGCCAGAATGCACAGACCGTATGACACCAGGCGTTTTGCTGAGCTTTTAGGTGATATTCGTAAACGTATCCCTGATATTGCCATTACGACCGACATTATTGCCGGATTTCCCGGTGAAACGGAAGATGAATTTATGTCGACACTGGCTTTTGCTGAAAACTGCGGTTTCAGTAAAATGCATATTTTCCCTTATTCTAAACGCAAGGGTACTCCCGCTGAGAAAATGCCAAATCAGATTCCGGAAACAGTTAAGCAAAAACGCTGCGCCCAACTAGCTGAACTTGACCATAAGCAGCAGCAGAGTTTTTTGGAGCAGTGTGTTGGCAGTGAAGCCGAAGTATTGTTTGAGCAGACTGCTGCAGACGGTTATATTGAAGGCCTGACCAGTAATTATTTACGGGTTTATGTTCAGGGAGGGGCTGAATTATGCGGCACTCTCCGAAAAGTAAGATTACTGAAAGCAGAAACAGGTTTTTTAGTGGGTGAATTATTATAGAAGGGATAGGCAAATACTTGATTGAATGCTGCCGGTATTATAAGTCATTGTTTTTGGATTTTATGAGCGCTTTAGAATAGCTGATAATGCTTGGACGGTACATATTTGGAAATAGATTTTGCTTAGCTGGTTTCAGTTTGCAAATAAATTGTGAACATAACAAATAGAAAAAGGACTTTTAGATTCTCTGACGAATATAATAAAAGTTAAGAGCATGAAGGAGGGAAAGAAATGAATGACTGCATTTTTTGCCGTATCATTGCAGGTGAGATCCCGTCTGAAAGGGTTTATGAAGATGACAAGATGATCGTGATCCGTGATGTGGCTCCTGCCGCACCAGTACACGTTTTGATGATACCAAAGTCTCATACGGAAAATATTACTACAGCGGAACCGGAACTGCTTTTGCATATGCTTGGCAAGGTCCGGGAGCTGGCTGAAAAACTTGGTGTGGATGCCAAAGGATTTCGTATCGTTGCCAATACTGGCGATGATGGAGGGCAAACCGTTAAGCATTTGCATATCCATCTTTTAGGCGGGAAAGCATTAGGCTGGCCGCCCTGTTGATGCCTTGACAAAAGACGTATCATAAGATATAATTTACTGGTAATATTGTGCGGTAATTGCGGCCTGACGTTAGTCGGCAATAGTGCAAAAAACGCATGAAATGCATATATACACTTCCCTAAGTGTGTGGAGGGAGGGAGATCAGATGGCAGAAATTAAAGTTGGCAAAAACGAAACATTGGACAGTGCGCTGCGCAGATTTAAAAGAGCAACCCAAAAGGCCGGAATTCTTTCTGAAGTTAGAAAGCGCGAACATTATGAAAAACCTAGCGTTCAACGCAAGAAAAAATCCGAAGCAGCCAGAAAACGTAAAACCAGATAATGGGGGCGTGCTGTATGTCTATTAAAGACCAGTTGACAGAAGATATGAAACAAGCCATGAAAGACCGTGAAGCGGGCAAGCTTCGCTTATCGGTTATTCGTATGGTGCGTGCAAATATTAAAAATGTCGAAATCAATGAGAAGAAGGAACTGAACGATGATGAGGTTCTGGCTATCTTAATGAAAGAGGTCAAGATGCGGCAGGATTCTTTGGTAGAATTCGAAAAAGCCGGGCGCAGTGAATTAGCCGAGCAGGCTAAGGCGGAAATTGATATCCTTAAAAAATATCTGCCTGAGCCGCTTAGTGATGAGGAATTGCGTGCTATGGTTGCCGAAGCTATCGCTGAGATCGGTGCAGAAGGTCCGAAAGCGATTGGTAAAGTAATGCCTGCTGTTATGGCAAAGGCCAAAGGCCGTGCCGATGGTAAACGTATCAATCAAATGGTACGTGAACTGCTTCAATAATGAATAATTAACTTAACAGGACCGAATATTCGGTCCTGTTATTTTTTTATAGCGCTAAGAACAGTTATATAACTTGTTCTTAGCGCTATTTTTGTGCAAAAATGCAAAAAAATCAGATTATTTTTGTAGGTTTCTACATATAAGCTTCGCTTTGAGATTTGTATACTGAAAGCAAAGAAATAAGACGGAGGTGGTTATCATAGCAAGGATTATGGAAGCGGAAGAGGCTGTTAAGCTTGTTAAGCCAGGGGATATTGTTATGATCGGAGGGTTCGGCAATATTGGCAACCCTAAAGAATTGATCGATTTGATTGCTGAAACAGATGTACGGGAGCTGACTGTCATCGCTAACGATCTGGGAACGCCTAACGTTGGGTTGGGGCGCTGGGTTCGCAATGGTAAATTAAAAAAAGCCATTGGTACTTATTTTACTTATAATACCGAAGCAGCAGAATTGTATTTTGCAGGCAAACTTAATCTGGAAATGCTGCCGCAGGGAACCTTTGCCGAAAGTATTCGGGCTGGCGGCTGCGGTATTGGCGGGTTTTATACAAAGGTAGGCGTGGGTACTCAGCTTACTGAAAACTGCGAAACTAAAAATATTGATGGGCAGACTTATGTATTGGCATACCCTCTAAGAGCAGATGTGGCGATTCTGCATGCAAAAAAGGCCGATCGGATGGGAAATCTGGTTTATGAACGAACTGCGAGAAATTTTAATCCTCTCATGGCAACGGCGTCTTCTTTAACGATCGTAGAGGTTGAAGAGATCGTAGAGGTTGGACAGCTTTCACCGGAAGAAATAGTAACACCTTATATTTATGTCGATGTTCTGGTGCCTCAGAAACGAGGTGAAGTATTATGAAGAATCTATCAGAAGCAGAGGTGAAGTTGAGGATCGCTAAAAGGGTTGCGGAAATGCTTCCTGATGGAGGTTTTGTGAATTTAGGCGTAGGTATCCCTACTTTGGCTGTTGATTATCTGCCGGCAGGGAAACGGCTTTATATCCAAACTGAAAACGGGATGCTGGGCGTAGGACCTAAACCACGGAGTGAAGCTGAAATAATACCGAACCTGATCAATGCCAGCCGCACACCAATTACAGAAACTCCCGGCTGCTGTTATTTTGACAGTGCTACATCCTTTGCGATGATCAGGAGCGGGCGTATGGATGCTACTGTCATTGGGGCTATTCAGGTCAACGAGCGTGGAGATCTTGCTAATTGGGCACTGCCTGGGAAAGGCGTTTTAGGACCGGGCGGAGCGATGGACCTGGTAGTAGGCGTCAAAGAGGTTATTGTGGCGACGTCGCATACAGCTAAAAATGGTAAGCATAAACTGGTGAAAAGCTGTACTGTACCGCTGACAGGTATAGGAGTTGTTAATACCCTGGTTACGGAATATGCAGTTTTTAAATTTAAGGATGGCAAGATGTTCTTAACTGAGCATACTTCTGATATAACGCTGGATGAAATGCAGGCAATGACCTCGGCGCATTATGAACTGGCGGAAAAAATACAGATAAGGGAGGTGTAAAAATGCAGCAACCGGTAATCATTGATGGGGTAAGAACTCCTATCGGCAAATTAAATGGAGCTATGCAGTCTGTGCAGCCGGAGGAGATGGCAGCGCTGCTGCTGAGAGAAATATGTGACCGTAACAGTTTTGACGCCAAGCTTCTTGATGCTGTGATTTTGGGACATGCCAAGCAGAGCAGTGACCAGCCTAACATCGCCAGACTGGCAGCACTGATAGCGCGGTTTCCTGTAGAATTGCAGGCTTATACTGTCCACAGGCAGTGTGGGTCCGGTATGCAGGCTTTGCATAATGCGGCGCAGGAAATCATGTGCGGTTATGCAGATTTTGTACTGGCCGGCGGCGTGGAAAGCATGAGTAATGCGCAATACTATCTAAGGCAGGCACGCAGAGGGTATACAGTAGGTAATGGCGTCCTGCTGGACCCAAATACGGAAAGCCAGCCGCGTTCGCAGCCTATAGATCAATATGGAACGCTTACTATGGGGTTGACGGCAGAAAATATTGCTGAGAAATATGGTATCAGCCGGGAGGCACAGGATCGTTTTGCTTACGAAAGTCAGTGTAAAGCTCATAACGCTATTACCAGCGGCAGATTTACTGACGAGATCACTGCCGTACCTGTTAAAAACAAAAAAGAAACAGTATTATTTACTACAGACGAGCATCCACGGTTGTCTTCGCTGGCAAAACTTGCTGAGCTTAAGGCTGCTTTTAAAAAAGACGGTACTGTTACGGCAGGAAATTCGTCAGGCAGAAATGACGGCGGCGCCATGCTGTTAGTTGCAGAGGAAAAGGCGGCATTAGCAGCAGGGTTAAAGCCTGTCGCTAAAATCATCAGTCAGGCGGCGGCAGGAGTATCGCCAGCTTATATGGGCATGGGGCCTGTACCGGCAACCAAACTGGCCCTGCGAAGAGCAGGCCTTAAGATCGAAGACCTGGGACTTATTGAAATCAACGAAGCTTTTGCCGCTCAGTCGCTGGCGGTTATTCAGGAACTGGGGCTCGATCCGGAAATAGTTAATGTTAATGGCGGTGCAATAGCGCTGGGGCATCCTATTGGCTGTTCCGGAGCAAGAATTTTAGTAACTTTGATGCACGAAATGAAAAAAAGACAGGTGAAATATGGGCTGGCAACTTTATGTATTGCCGGTGGTTTAGGATCGGCAACAGTTTTAGAGCTGCTGTAAATGAAGATGAAAATGGGTAAAGGAGGCGAAAAGTAATGAAGGCTCTCACTAGGTTTTGTTTGAAAATGGTGCAGAATTATCTGCCGGATGCTTTTATTTTAGCAATTCTTTTAACGTTCGTAGTATTTTTTGGTGGAATGTTTTTAATGGATAAAAGTGCTCTGCAAATGATCGAGTATTGGGGCAAAGGTTATTCTTCGATGTTTGTATTCGGGATGCAGATGGTATTGGTCCTGCTTACGGGCTATGTTTTGGCTTTGACGCCGCTGGCGAAAAAGATTTTAAACAAAGTAACCAGCATCCCTAAAACTCCGCAGCAGGCTTTAGGTCTGACGGCACTGGTATCTATTGCTTCCTGTTATATCAACTGGGGCTTTGGTTTGGTAATTGGTGCTGTTCTGGCTAAAGAAGTAGGTAAAAAAGTTAAAGGTCTGCATTTTCCATTGCTGGTAGCTGCTGCTTATGGCGGCGAAATTATCCGCGGTCCTTCTTCTTCGATTCCGCTGGTGTCGGCAACACCGGGCAATTTTATGGAGAAACTCGGGCTGCCGCTGACTCCGGTCAGTGAGACGCTGTATTCCAGCTGGAATCTGATAATGACGCTTGTTATAGTAATAATGCTATTTATTGTCTATTTCAATATGAAACCGCAGGCTAACGAAATCGTGGAATATTATGAAAAAGAACCGGAAAAACAAGAGGTGCCTGTTGCTAAAAAAGATATGACTTTTGCGGAGCGGCTGGAAAATTCTTACTGGCTCAATGCCTTGTTCGGTTTGTTTCCTCTGATTTATTTAGGCGCAAACTTTTCTAAAATAGGTTTCGACCTGAATTTAAATCTGGTTATTCTTATCTTCCTGACGCTGGGCTTATATCTGCACAGCAGTCCCAATACTTTTTTGAAGGCTGTGTCGCAGGGCATCGGTGCCAGCCGTGGTATTATTCTGCAGTTCCCGCTTTATGCCGGTATGTCAGGCATGATGACCGCGTCAGGACTTGTAGATATGATTTCCTTATGGTTTGTTAATATCTCTACCGCACATACTTTCCCTCTGTATACGTTCCTGTCTGCCGGTCTGGTAAATATTTTTATTCCTTCCGGCGGTGGTCAGTGGGCCATTCAGGGACCGATCATGATGAAGGCAGCAGAGGCCCTGGGAGCAAATGTTCCGCAGACGATCATGGCTTTTGCCTGGGGTGATGGCTGGACTAATCAGATTCAACCCTTCTGGGCGCTGCCGCTTTTAGGTGTTGCCGGGTTATCAGCTCGTGATATTATGGGATATTGTGTTATTTGGACAATAGTTTCCGGACTTATCATCAGTGGAACTTTTGTAGCACTCAGTTTTATGTGAATGGATAGTGAATGATGTGAAAATGTTGAGGCTACTTGTTTAGTTGCCTCAACATTTTTTATAGTTGGATTTTTGCAGAAGCCGAACTGGATATACCTGTAGCGAAGAGGCTCTGGCTTTAGCAGAGAAAACTTGTTATGGGACCGGCAGCGTTCAGGATTTGCCAAAAAGTTAACTAGATAGTACAATCCTGATAAAGATGTTTTATAAGAAAATAAATATAGGGCAGCAGAAAAGCAGGTGAGAGAATGTCCAAGAAAATGGTGACCTTAAATGAATTATTGGAAATCAAAGATTTTGCCGAACGTGTGATATTGGTGAATAAGCAGGGAAATCTTAATAATCAGATAACGCATGTGACGATTATGGAAGGACCGGATTTATACGAATGGGTAACAGGAGGTGAGTTTGTTCTTACTACCTGGTATGCTTTCAGTAAAAATCCTGAACTGCAGGAAATCGCTTTTCAAAAACTTGCGCCCCGGATATCTGCAATAGGCATCAAAACAGGACGTTTTATCGATAAGATACCGCTGAAAATATTGCAGTTGGCAGACCAGTATCAGCTGCCGGTGTTTGAAGTGAAAACGGCCGTCAAGTTTAGAGAACTGGTACAGACGATTACTTCTGAGATTCAAAATTATCAAACAAATATGTTGATTGAAGTAGAAAAAAATTATCAAAAGCTTATTCATACATCATTGAACTCAGATGATTTGGCTTCATTAGTGAATGTTCTGGGGAACCAGTTACATAAAAGTTGTTTTTGCCTGAATCACGAAGGCAAGCTGCTTGCTTCCTGGGGTAAACGAGGCATACGCAAACAGGATTTTTTGGATTGGATAGAAAAAATCAAAGCCAGTTTTAAAGAAAGAATATATACTGACGCAGGTTTTTGTATAGATGAGCTGCATGTCTTTGAATGTTATGCGCGTAATCAGTTGGTGGGACAGTTTGTTATTGCTGCTGCTGGGCCTCTGACAGAAAAAGAACGTTTGATAGGGCAGCAGGGTGCTTCTTTTCTGGCTATCAAGCTATGGGATCATTATGAAACGCTGCAGAAAACGGTGGAACGCTTTTGGAAAGAAATAAAAAATGGTGCGATCACGCAAGGTGAGGTTATCGCTGAAAAACTTACCGGCTTGGGGTTTAATCAACACGAAGCTTATAATTTGGTTTTATTTTCTAAGGGCAGTCACGACATACGTTATTATTTACTGAATAAATTTTTGATCGAAGAGGAAAAGTTTTATATATTACTGTGTGACAGTAAAGCTGCGCTTGCAATCGTCAATATATTCAAGAAATATAATAAAGAGCAGAACAAGGTAGCTGTGGCGGTAATATCACCGGAATTTACAGAGCTTGGGCAGATCAAAGAGCATTATGAGATGTCTGTCAACGTTATCAGTCTTTTATATAAATTACATATTTCCGGAGTTCGTAAAGCCGAGGAATGGCTGCCGTTCAGTTTGCTGATGCATTGCCGTAATACGGCGGAGTATAATTTTATTAAGTCGACGGTGCTTGATAAGCTGCTGGAATATGACAGGCGTTATCAGGCCAGTCTCTTGGATACTCTGACTGCAGCGCTGCAGGAGAACAGTTTGGAGGATGCTGCGGAAAGGCAGCATATCCACATCAACACTCTACGTTACCGGTTGGGCAAAATCAGGGAAATAACACAAAAAAATTATTTTAAAATGACTGACCGTTATTTTTTGTTGATATGTATCATGATTCAGAGGATGGAGCATGAACAGTTATAAAGATATTTTAGTAAATGGCAGGGCCAAAATTTTGGCTCTGCCATTTTTGTATACTTTTGAAAATATTTATGACCAAAAGCAGGGATTTTTCATAAAATAGCGTATACTATATAAATATAGGAAAATATTACTGGAAGTTCGGAAGGGTGTGAGGACAATTTCGTTAAGTAACAGACAGAAACGTATTGCCGAGATCGTGCGCCAGGACGGGCCTATCACGGGCGAACATATTGCTGAACGTCTGAACGTAACTCGTGCAGCTCTGCGTTCAGATCTGGCGATTTTAGTTATGGGCGGTATTTTAGATGCGCGTCCGAAAGTTGGTTATTATTTTACGGGGAAGAATACGCTGGGGATGTTGATGGAAGAAATTTCCGGCATCCTTGTACGTGATCTGCAATCTGTGCCGGTAGCGGTTAATCAGGATAAAAGTGCTTATGAAGCTGTTGTAACCATGTTCCTGGAGGATGTGGGAACGGTATTTGTTCTGGATGAAGCTGGACTTTTGGTAGGTGTAGTATCGCGGAAGGACTTGCTGAAAGCTGCTATCAATAATGGCAGTGACTTGCGCGAAATCCCCGTTGTAATGGTTATGACGCCGTTGTCGAAACTGATTGTAGTCAAGCAGGAGGATTCGGTAGCGTCGGCAGCACGTAAAATCATTGATAATGAAATTGACTGTCTGCCGGTTGTCAGATGTGTAGGTGAGGATAAGCGCAGTTACGAAGTTGTTGGTCGTATCACTAAAACTAATTTTACCCGGCTGTTAGTAGATCTGGCAGAGGGCAAAGGAGGCAATTATCATAGCTAAGTTACCGATTATCTATGCAGTTTCCGACTCTATAGGTGAAACCGCGGAGTCTGTTGTAAAAGCTACTACCAGCCAATTTGTGCAGGAAAAATTTGATGTGATCCGTGTTCCTTATGTTAAAGATAAGGCGCAGGTGGAAAAGGTCATCGAAGAGGCTAAAGAAAATAATGGCATTATCTGCTATACAGTAGTTTCCCCTGAATTACGCGAACATATTGCTCGTAAAGCAATGGAGCATGATGTAGAAGTTGTCGATGTTTTAGGACCAATGCTTAAAGCTATTGAGAAAACTTCCGGTCTGCTGCCTAAAAATCAGGCCGGGTTGATTCATGCGTTGGATCATGAATATTTTAAACGTGTTGAAGCAGTTGAATTTGCCGTTAAGTATGATGACGGTAAAAATCCGCTGGGATTGGCCAAAGCTGACGTTGTTATTATCGGGGTATCCAGAACTTCTAAAACACCGCTCAGTATGTATTTGGCGCATAAACAAATCAAAGTTGCCAACGTACCGCTGGTGCCGGAAATAATGCCGCCGGAAGAATTATTCAAAGTCCCGCCGCATAAAATCATCGGGTTATTGATCGATCCGTTTAAACTTAATGAGATCCGCAGTGAGCGCCTGAAAACTATGGGATTGACTGATGGCGCTGCTTATGCCGATGTCAAACGCATCAATGAAGAGCTTGAATATGCAAAAGGAATCATGCGTCGTCTGCATTGTACTATCATTAATGTCTCTAACCGTGCGATCGAAGAAACTGCCGGTATGATCTTGGAGTATGTGCAGAAAAATAAGGATCGTCATTAAATAAAAAATAACCCTCGCTTGAGCGAGGGTTATTTAAACTGTAAAATTAACTTACAAAAACTTTTTCGCGGACGTTGTAAATAACTTCGCCGCTTTTGGGTTCACCATTAACGATTACATTGCCGTTGAAGACAGCGTTTTTTGTGCCCCAGTTAAAACTGCCGGTATCAGCGCGGATGATCAGGTCTCCTTGCGTAAAATGCATATTTCCGGAAACATAGGCTGTTTTTTCTTTGCCGTATACATCAACAGTATCACAATCAAAAGTGATATCTCCTTCGCGCAGGGTGATATTACCCTGACCATGTACTTCAAGTTTATACATACTTACCTGTGCAGCGTCGCCGGTGATAATGCGGTCACCGATTTCAACGTGGACGTTGCCCTGCAGATCATAAACGCCTGTAAAAGGGTTAAAGGTTTGTTTATCGCTGGTTACCTGCGGTTCGGCCAGACAAATTGCAGGAACTAAGAGCAGCATCAAAACAAAGAGAAAAATTTTTTTCATTCGGTTCACCTCACATGTGTAATTATATTACTTAATGCGCCTGGTGACAATGCTTGAAAGTGAAATAAAGGTGAAGAATAATGTTATCAGTAAGAAAAATAAGTGAGAATATCGAACAGCAAACACTGGCGTCCTGGGCGGCTAAAAGTTCGCAGGCAGTGCGTGACACGGAAGAAGCTGCTGATGATTTGCGGACAGCTTTTCAGCGTGATCGCGACAGGATCATTCATAGTACGCCGTTTCGTAAGTTGAAACATAAAACACAGGTATATTTGTGCTCTGGCGACCATTACCGTACGCGCCTGACGCATAGTATGGAAGTGTCGCAGATTGCTAGAACCATTGCAAGAGCCTTGAGACTTAACGAAGACCTTACGGAAGCTGCCGCCTTAGGCCATGATCTTGGGCATACTCCTTTCGGCCATGCTGGGGAAAGAGCTATTAACACTTATACCGGACATTTTAAGCATAACGAGCAAAGCCTGCGGGTGGTAGAGCTATACGGAAGGAAAGGCAAAGGGTTGAATCTGACCAGTGAAGTGCGTGATGCTATAGTGAATCATACAGGCAGTAATTTGCCAAAAACGCTTGAAGGACAGGTTGTGCGTCGGTGTGACCGTATTGCTTATCTGTGCCATGATTTCGACGATGGCTGCAAGGTAGGGATCATCGGTCCCGAAAAATTACCGGGAATTGTCGCTATGCGGTTAGGGACCGAGCCGAGCCAGATCTTAGATGTGCTCGTCCGCAATATTGTGGAATTATCGTTGAATAAACCTCAGATCGTTATCGACAAATATTATGAAGAGGCTCTCGAAGAATTTCGTGATTTTATGTTTGATTATATTTACTGTTCACCGCAACTGACTGTTGAACATAACAAAGCAGAGCATGTTGTGAAAACCCTGATGGACCTATATATGGTATCTCCGCAGCTCCTGCCAAAGGAGTATGCCGAATTGACTGACCGTTTTGGACTGCAGCAGACAGTGGTAGATTTTGTGGGTGGATTGACTGACGCCGGCGCTGTGCAGCTATTTAATAAACACTATATTCCCATAATATAAACTTGCCGTAATGCTAAAATTATCTACTATTAAAAAGAGGATTTTTTTGTTAAATATGGAATATAATAAATCAGATGGTATTTGAGGTGACAGGAGCAATAATTATGAGTGGTATGTTTGATGATTTTAAAGAGCAGGTTCGCTCCCAAGCTAATATCGTCGAGATAATTTCCGAATATGTACCGCTAAAAAAGCGTGGCGGCAGTTTTTGGGGCTGCTGTCCTTTTCACGGAGAGAAAACACCGTCCTTTTCCGTAACGCCGGACAAGAACTTTTTTTATTGTTATGGCTGTCACGTAGGCGGTGATGTTTTTACATTCGTGATGAAGATGGAAAACTGTACTTTTCCCGAAGCTTTAAAGCTGCTGGCCAATAAATTAGGTATTGCTGTGCCGGAAAAGGAAAAGACCAAAGCCGAACTGGAACGTGAGAAACAGGCCAAACAGGTCATTGCGGCTAATGAATTGGCAACACGTTTTTTTCAGGCTTGTCTGACTAAGACTGACTATGGTATAAAAGCACAGGATTACCTTGCAGGGCGCGGCATTACTCCTGAGATCATCGAAAGGTTTTCTATAGGGGTGGCATTGCCGAATTATAACGCGCTGCTTTCTGCGCTTGGAAAACGCGGCTGCAGTGCCGGTCTGCTGGTACAGGCTGGATTGGCTGTAAATTATGACCGAGGCCCGATGGATAAGTTTCGCGGCAGAGTGATGATACCTATTCAGGACCCACGTGGACATGTGGTAGGTTTTGGCGGCCGTATTTTAGAGCAGAATGCTCAGCAGACGGCAAAATATATGAATACCGGTGAGACAGAATGGTTCAATAAAAGGACCCTGTTATTCGGGATGAACGTGGCGTTGAAGGAAATAAAAAAACGCCGACAGGCTGTGATTGTGGAAGGCTATATGGATGCTATCAGCCTGCATGCTTGCGGTATAGACTGGGCTGTTGCCTCGATGGGCACGGCTTTTGCGCAGGAACAGGCAAAACTCCTAGCCCGCGCTGCCGATGAAGTAGTTTTTTCATACGACAGTGACGCAGCAGGACAAAGGGCAACTGTACGTGCTGTAAGTATTGCTAAAGAGGCCGGGCTTAAAGTCAGGGTATTAGTGGTACCGGATGGGAAAGATCCTGATGAATTTGTGCGTAAACACGGTAAAGATGCTTATCTGCAGCTGATTGCAACAGCTGTTTCAGGTATAGAATTTCAGATGCAGTATGTTATTTCTCAAAATAATGTTTCAAATTTAGCAGGAAAAGTCGAAGCTGTGTCGAATATACTACCATTCCTACTAGAGTGCAAAAATGAGATCGAGGTTGCACAGCATATCAAAACGCTGGCCCAGCGTCTGACTATTGACGAAGGGCTCATCATGAGTGAATACCGTAAGCTAAGCCGCAAGAATGAACGGAGAGATAGTGCGTCTGCATGGCAGAGACCGACCAGCGTACTTTCTGCCGAGGATCAGGCAGAGCAGCTTTTGCTTTACGTTATTTTAAAAAATGCCGATTTGGCATTTGTTTACAGAGATAAAATCGTAGATGTTGGTTTTATATCAAAAGTTCGTGGAGAAATCTATGAAGAGTTGCTGAAACAGCTGGATGCCGGCAAACAAAGTTCTGCTGACAAACTGTTTACAGAGTTGTCAAGTGAGGCTGCGGCCGAGCTGGCTCAGATCATGGCAAAAGAGATTGCGGATGCAAACGGTGAAAAACTAGTAGACGACTGCCTGCGGCAGATGCGCAGGGGCGCTTTGGAACGACGCTATGAGGAGCACCGACTACGCGCCGACGAATATGAACGTTTGGGGGATAACCGCTTTTTGCAGGAGCTTGCAGAAAGCCAGAAAATTAAAAATGAAATTAAAAAATTATATTAAAAAACAACAGCAATTATTAAGAGACGAAAGGAGGGAACACCATGGCTAACACTAAAATTTCTGCCGACCAGGTAGAAGAATTATTACTTAAAGGCAAATCGCACGGCGGTGTTCTCACTTATCGTGAAATTATGGATTCTATGCAAAACGTAGAAGATATGACTCCGGACGATATGGACAGTATGTATGAGCTGATTGCTCAAAAAGGTATCGACGTAGTCGATGAAAACAGTGATGACGATGTATTGCCTGTTACTGAGGATGATACTGAAGAGATCAATGAAGCTGAGTTGGCTAACCTCAGTGTTCCCGAGGGGGTAAGCATCGACGACCCTGTCAGGATGTACCTTAAAGAAATAGGTCGTGTACCGCTTCTGATCGGTGAAGATGAAATCAAGCTTGCCAAACGTATGGATAAGGGCAAACAGGCAGAACGTCTGATGAATTCTTCTTTACCGGCAGCTTTAGTGCCTGCTTACAGTGGTAAAGAAAAAACTGCTACTCTGATCAAAAAAATCAAGAAACATTTGGAACAGGAACATAGAAGCTGCGAAGTGCGCAGTGTAGAAAAAGTTCTTGGAATTATTGCCCGAGCTGCAGCGGCAGGTAAGCCGTGTACGTTGGCGGAGTATCAGGATCTTATCGTGGAGTTTACTAAAGATGAACGCTTGCATTTGCAGCGTATGATGCAGGAACACAATGTAATGATTCCTGACTGCGATAAAATGGTAGTTGATCGCCAAACCAGTGATAAAGAAGTACATGCCCTGTTTGAAATCAAAACTTTGCTGGATGAAATCAAACGTCGTTTGCCTGAAGAGACTGATGCAGCTGTTTTTGACAGTTATATGGCATTGGAAGAAGATTACGGAAAACTTCTGGAAGAAGTTTTCGAAGAAGGCGAAGCAGCAAAACGCTGTTTGTCAGAAGCTAACCTTCGTTTGGTCGTCAGTATCGCTAAACGTTACGTTGGACGTGGAATGCTGTTTTTGGATCTGATTCAGGAAGGTAATCTTGGGCTTATCAAAGCAGTAGAAAAATTTGATTATAATAAAGGCTTTAAATTCAGTACCTATGCTACATGGTGGATTCGTCAGGCCATTACCCGTGCAATTGCGGATCAGGCCCGTACTATTCGCATCCCGGTACATATGGTAGAAACAATCAATAAGCTTATTCGCGTATCCCGTCAGCTGTTGCAGGAACTTGGCCGTGAGCCTATGCCGGAAGAGATTGCCAAGGAAATGGATACTACGGTTGATCGAGTGCGTGAAATCATGAAAATCGCACAGGAGCCGGTATCTTTGGAAACGCCTATCGGTGAAGAAGAAGATTCGCACTTGGGAGATTTTATTGAAGATCATGATGCGCCGGCGCCTGCTGATGCTGCTTCGTTTACCCTATTGCGTGAACAGCTGGAAGAAGTACTGGAAACATTGACTGTACGCGAAAAGAAAGTTTTGGAATTGCGCTTTGGTCTGGAAGATGGACGTTCCCGTACTTTGGAGGAAGTTGGTCAGCATTTTGGTGTAACCAGAGAACGTATTCGTCAGATTGAAGCCAAAGCTTTGCGTAAACTGCGCCATCCGAGCCGCAGCAAAAGGCTGAAAGACTTTTTAGAATAAGCTGGTTTAGCTTGACAAGCAGACCGAATTTGTTTAGAATATTACTGTTGACCATTGAGGCAACACAAGGTACTATGGGCCTATAGCTCAGTGGTAGAGCCACCGGCTCATAACCGGTTGGTCGCTGGTTCGAACCCAGCTGGGCCCACCAGACAAAAAAGTAAGCCGCAACCAAAGGTTGCGGCTTTTTTATGTCATTGGGTTACCAATATAAAGGAGTTTTGGTAAAAATGTAGTACCAAAACCAGGTAGTGGGATTACCCAAGATGGGCTGCATTATGTTTGATGAAAGTTCCTTTATCAAGCTCTTTAAAGCTTTCATTCAGTTCTTCGCGTGTATTCATAATAATCGGGCCACCCCATGCAACTGGCTCGTTTAGAGGTTTTGCGGCACACAGTATAAAACGTAAAGAATTATTTTCCTCAGCAGTGATGGAAACTGTATCTCCCTTACCGAATAAAACGGCAGTTTTTTCTGAAATATTACTGCCGTCTATTATTGCATTACCTGTAATCAAGAAGACGAATACATTATCTTCGGATTTTGTTGGCAGCGTTATGGTCTTACCAGGCTGTAATTCTACATCATAAATAGTTGCTTTGATGTGTGGTGGTTCGACGCCTTTTACACCGTCGTATTCTCCGGCAAGCACATGAATTGTGGCAGTGTCCGTTTTTTTGATACCAATCATGTGACCGGTAATGTCAAAATATGTTGGTTCAGTCATTTTTTCTTTTTGAGGAAGATTCAACCAAAGCTGGACACCAAGCATATGTTTACTGGCCTGAGGCATCTCCTGGTGCATGATGCCGCTGCCGGCAGTCATCCACTGGCTTTCGCCGCTGCGGATAGTTCCCTTGTTGCCTAAACTGTCCTGATGTGTCATTTCTCCCTGTACAAGATAAGAAATTGTTTCGATACCTCTGTGAGGGTGGAAGGGGAAGCCTTTGATATAATCAGCTGGATTATGCGAATCAAATGAATCAAGCATTAAGAAGGGATCATAGTCTATTACTGTATCGTGACCTAATACACGTGTAAGATGTACGCCTGCGCCATCGATGGCCTGCTGTCCAGTTGTTAATTTTTTTATTTGTCTCATTGTCATAAAAATCATTCCTTTCCTGTAAAAAGCTGCACTATAAAATTTAAAGAAATTCATTTAAGTTTAATTCTGTTTCTTTTACTAATCATATTAAACAAATAGGAATTGAGCAATGGTTAAAAAACAGAGGGAAAGGTTAAAATAATTGTTTTTAGAAGAAATAATTTGTTGGCAGCGTTATTGCTCATTGCTGCGCAGCTATAATATGCTTTGCTGATTATTTCGATTATGTTTGGAAAAATAGTGCGATTAGTTATTTTAGAAACTGATTTAAGAAATAAAATAAGGGATTAACCTTCTTGTCACACTTTTTTTGATAGATAGTGTTATAATTTACTAAGTAAGCTGGAGGTGATTATATGACTAATTTAAATAGCCTGAACAGACAGTCACTGGGTGAAGAAATTGCTAACGCGGTCTCACATGGTATCGGTACGCTGCTCGCTGTTATTGGCACTGTTATTCTGATCGTTTATGCAGCGTATAACAGCAGCGTCAGCGGTGTTGTCAGCGCTTCAATATATGGCTTCTGCCTGATTTTTCTTTATCTAATGTCTACTTTGTATCATGCTTTAACAAATAATACGGCGAAAAAAATATTTCAGGTGCTGGATCATTGTTCGATTTTTCTTTTGATTTTGGGCAGTTATGTGCCTATTTGCCTTGTTTTGTTGCCGCCTGAGTTGGGGTGGCGGCTATTGGGCATAAATTTATTGCTGACAGTAGTTGGGATTACGCTTAATGCTATAAGTTTAAACAAATGGAAAAAACTTTCATTGCTGCTGTATGTGTTTATGGGTTGGTCTGTTATTATTGCATTACCGTACCTTTGGCGGATGCTTTCTGCAGATGCGTTGACACTGTTGGTCAGCGGAGGATTGGCCTACACGATAGGTATATTTTTCTATGCGGATAAAAAACACAGATTTATGCATCCGGTCTGGCATTTATTTGTGATGGCAGGCAGCGCTTTACATTATTTTTTTGTTTTGTATTTTGTCTTGTAAATAATAAAAAGCTGTATTTATCTTAGGTGATGTTATAATAAAATCAGCAGGTAATAACAGATGAGGTGATGAGCATGAAGCAGCAGGATTATACTATAATTTTTGTGATTTTTCTTTATATTTTCGTGCTGCGGCGCTTTCATTTCGACACTTCTGACGGCGGCGATATAACAACGCTTTTATTATGTTTTTTTCTGGTGTTTCGCAGTGCTTTCAGAATTTATAGAGATAAAAATAATAAAGACGATTCGGATAAGGATAAATAATAAAAAAAGAACGCCGTATGGCGTTCTTTTTTATGTGTTAAGTGTATAATTTTATTTTTGGCCAGGCACTTTAAGCACAGCGCCTGTAGCAGCGGAGGAAACCAGCGCTGCGTAACGGGCCAGGTAACCGCTGGTTACTTTGGGGGGCGGGCAGATCCAGGCAGCACGTCGTTTGGCCAGTTCTTCGTCCGATACTTTGACGTTTAAAGTACGGTTGGGGATATCGATTTCGATAATATCGCCGTTTTGTATGAGGGCGATATTGCCGCCTTCGCGAGCTTCCGGTGAGATATGACCGATGCAGGCTCCGCGCGTGGCTCCTGAAAAACGGCCGTCAGTAAGAAGTGCCACGTCTTTATCGAGACCCATGCCAGCCAGCACCGAAGTGGGATTGAGCATTTCACGCATACCGGGGCCGCCTTTTGGTCCCTCATAACGGATAACGACGACGTCGCCTTTTTCTATTTGCTTGCCGCAGATCGCTGCAATGGCATCATCTTCAGAATCGTAGACTTTGGCAGGTCCGGAGTGGACAAGCATTTCTTCAGCAACTGCGCTTTCTTTAACTACACTGCAGTCCGGTGCGATATTGCCTTTGAGTACAGCGATGCCGCCTGTTTTACGATAAGGATTTTCAACGCTGTGAATAACATCAGGACGGGTAATAACAGCGTTGGCAAAATTTTCACCTATAGTCAGTCCAGTAACTGATTTGGCGTCTTTATGCAGCAAATCAAGTTTGCTGAGCTCGTGCATTACTGCGTTGATGCCGCCTGCTTCATTAAGGTCGATAATGTGATGACTGCCGCCGGGGCTGAGCTTAGTCAGATAAGGAGTGTTTTTGCTGATTTTGTCGAAAAGCTCCAAAGGTAATTCCAGACCGGCTTCGTGGGCAATAGCAGGCAAATGCAAAGCAGTGTTGGAAGAACCGCCAATTGCCATATCGACAGTTATTGCATTCTCAAAAGCAGCCATAGTCATAATTTCGCGGGGACACAGGTTTTGAGCAACCAGATCCATGATTTTAGCTCCAGCCCGTTTGGCAAGAGCGATACGTGCTCCCTGATAAGCAGCTGGAATTGTGCCGTTGCCAGGTAAGCCCATACCAAGCACTTCGGTCAGACAATTCATAGTGTTGGCAGTGAACAAACCGGAACAGCTGCCGCAGCCGGGGCAGGCGGCGTGTTCGATGACGCTGAGCTCAGCTTTGTCGATCTTGCCTGCTTCAAAACGTCCTGCTGCTTCAAAAACAGTAGAAACGCTGATATCGGTTCCATTAAGGCGACCGGGAAGCATTGGGCCACCGCTGACAACGATTGCGGGAATATTGAGACGCGCTGCGGCCATCAGCATGCCCGGCACGATTTTATCACAGTTAGGAATAAGCACAAGGCCGTCAAATGCATGGCCGTTTGCTACGGCTTCAATGCTGTCGGCTACCAGCTCACGGCTGGCAAGAGGATATTTCATGCCATTATGGCCCATGGCAATGCCGTCGCAGATGCCGATGGCAGGAAACTCGATAGGCGTACCGCCAGCCGCTAAAATACCATGTTTGACAGCTTTAGCGATCTGGTCGAGGTGCATATGTCCTGGAATTATTTCGTTTTGGGCGTTAACTACGCCGATAAGCGGTTTTTTTAAATCTTCTTCAGTGTAACCCATCGCATAAAATAAAGAGCGGTGAGCTGCCCGGGTAGAACCGAGCTTTACTTCTTCACTACGCATGATTTGATAACCTCTTTCCCTTAAATGTATCTTTTATCTGTCTATCTATCCACGTATATGGATATTAAAAAAATTTTACGGTATTTTACGAAAAATGTCAATTTAACAGATAATTGTGTAAGCTATTATTTCACTGTTTTTTTACACTATAAGGAACTTTTTAGGTAGCCAAGTAACAGAAGAGTATTATATAATATAAAGGTAATAGATTTGCATAATAAAATTTAAGTTAAGAGGTGTGATATATGAAAACAAAGATCACGGAGCTTTTAGGAATCAAGTATCCTGTTATCCAGGGTGGTATGGCCTGGACTTCAGATGCTAATCTGGCAGCTGCTGTATCCAATGCAGGCGGCGCAGGCATCATTGCTACTGGAGGACGGACTGTAGAATGGACTCGCGATGAGATTCGAAAAGCCAAAGATTTGACAGCTAAGCCTTTCGGTGTCAATATCATGCTGATGGCTCCTAATATTGCAGAAATTATTGATGTTGTTTGTGAAGAAAAAGTTGCTTTTGTGACTTTAGGCGCAGGTAATCCTGTTCCTCATATCGAAAAATTCCATGCCGCAGGTATTAAAGTCATTCCTGTGGTTCCCAGCGTTAAATTAGCAAAACGTGTCGAAGAAGCAGGTGTCGACGCAATGGTCATCGAGGGTATGGAAGGCGGCGGACATATTGGTCAGCAGACAACTATGGCTTTGATGACGAATGTATTGCCTTTGATCAAAAAGGTGCCTGTTTTGGTGGCAGGCGGTATTTCGGACGGACGTGGAATTGCGGCAGCGCTCTTGATGGGGGCTGACGGCGTGCAGATGGGATCGCGTTTTATTTTGACAGACGAATGTCCTACTCATCCCAAAGCTAAAGAAGCAATTATTAAGGCTACTGACACCGATTCTGCCGTAACTGGTTTTTCGCGCAATAATGCTGTACGTTGTCTGAAAAATGAGTTTACCAAAGAATATTTGGAAAAAGAATGCAGCGGTGCTCCACAGCAGGAGTTAAATGATTTTGCAACAGGAACAAACCGTTTGGGCGCTGTGGAAGGCGATATAGTTCATGGTGCGGTTTTAGTAGGGCAAAGCCTGAATGTTTTAAATGATATTCTGCCATGTGCTGAAGTGATGGAAAGGCTGATAGCTGAAGCAAGAGAGACTTTAGCTAATGCAAAGAATATTGTGCTGTAAGTATGGCAATTAGTTGAAGAACGCAGCCGGGGATAACTTCGGCTGCGTTTTGTGTATCTGCAATATATAGATACGAAAATGATTTGAATAAATAAGGGCTCTATAGTATAATATTATGGTAAAAATATCTTGCAATTTTGTAAGATTTAAAGATTTAGGGGGAATTAGACAATGTCCGGACATTCAAAATGGGCAAACATCAAACACAAAAAGGGTAAGGCTGACGCAGCACGCGGTCAGATTACTACTAAAATCGGCCGTGAGATCACGATCGCGGTCAGAATGGGCGGCCCTGACCCTACCGGCAATATGAAATTGAAACTGGCTTTATCAAAAGCTAAAGCTAATAATGTTCCTAAAGATAATATCCAGCGCGCGATCCAAAAAGGTCAGGGTGCTGCGGATGCTTCCAATTATGAAGAAATTACTTATGAAGGTTACGGTCCTGCAGGTGTTGCCGTGATGGTAAGCACTTTGACTGATAACCGTAATCGTACTGCAGCTGATGTACGCCATGTATTTTCTAAATATGGCGGTAATATGGGCGAGACCGGTTGTGTAAACTGGATGTTTAAACGTAAGGGCGTTTTCAGTATCGACAGTGAGTCCGGTTATACAGAAGATGATTTGATGCTGGTAGCGTTAGATGCAGGCGCGGAGGATGTCAAAGCTGAGGAAGAAGGTTTTGAGATAGTTACAGCCCCTGAGGATTTTGATGCTGTTGAAAAAGCTCTTGCTGATAATAATATTGAAGTCATGATGTCTGAGATCGCAATGATTCCTGATACAATGGCAGAGCTGTCTGACGAAGACGTTGTTAAAGTCAGGAAAATGCTTGAGGCATTGGAAGACCTGGATGATGTGCAGGACGTTTATACAAACGCTGACCTGCCCGAAGAAGACGAAGAATAAATTGTGTGACAGGCAGGCTTACCAAGGCCTGCCTGCTTTCTATCATAATCAGGAGGGAGTACGAAGAGATGCTGGCAATTGGAATTGACCCTGGTACTGCTATCTGCGGCTTTGGCCTGGTGGAAATGGTAGGGAATAAACTGACTCCGATTCATTATGGAGCTGTGTTCACGGATAAGGATATGCTGCCTGAGCTGCGGTTGAAAAAGATATACGATGAACTGAATGTTTTGTTGGATGAATATCGTCCAGATGTGATGAGCGTCGAACAATTATTTTTTAACCGTAATGTAACGACGGCGATAAGCGTTGGTCAGGCTCGCGGCGTTGCGCTTTTAACAGCAGCTAACCGCGGCATACCGATCACGGAATTTACCCCGATGCAGATAAAGCAGGCGGTTGTAGGTTACGGCGGCGCCAATAAAGAGCAGGTAACTTTTATGGTGCAGCGGCTTTTAAATATTCGTACTAAACCTAAACCGGACGATGTCGCTGATGCTTTGGCAGTGGCGATCTGCGGGCTGCATACGGCGGCTACAAGAAGATGGCAGGAGTTGAAATAAATGATTGGATCAATTAAAGGAAAGGTGGCCTATCTGGCAAATGAATATTGTTTGTTGGAAACTAACAGCGGTGTTGGCTACAGGGTCTTTATGCCTGCGGCTCATTTGGGACAACTTGCTGTAGGAACAGACGCTAAAGTGCACACTTATATGGCTGTGCGCGAGGATGCTATTTTGCTGTTTGGTTTTCTGAATCAGGAATATTATAATTTGTTTTTATTGCTCTTGGGTGTCAGCGGTGTCGGCCCCAAAGTTGCTTTAGGAATTTTGTCGGCGGTAAAGCCTGATGACTTTTATCTGGCGGTGCAAAGCCGTGACCTGAAAGTTTTAACAAAACTGCCCGGCATTGGTAAAAAGACGGCTGAGCGTCTGCTTTTGGAATTAAAAGATAAAGTAAGCAGCATTGGCGGCGATGACGTCGGCAGCTTTGCTGATGCTGCTTTGAGCGGCGGCAGTGCCGCTGTTGATGAAGCTATTGAAGCATTATGTGCTTTAGGATATTCTAATTCGGAGATTATGCCCGCTTTAAAACAGATTCCGAATTATACCGAACTGACCAGTGAGGAAATCATCAAGCAGGCACTTAAAGTGTTTGCCGGGAGGAAATAATGCAGCCGGAAGAAAGAATTATTACCGGACAGGAGCAGGATGCTGATGTATGGCAATATAGCCTGCGGCCTCGCCGTCTGGCCGAATATATCGGACAGAACCAGGTAAAACAGAATATGGAAGTATTTATCAAGGCTGCCGCCGACCGTAAAGAGGCATTGGATCATGTGCTTTTATTTGGGCCGCCTGGCCTTGGTAAAACGACTTTAGCAAATATTATCGCTAATGAATTGAATGTTAATATTCGTGTCACCTCTGGACCAGCCATTGAGCGGCAGGGGGATCTGGCGGCAATTTTGACTAATTTGGGTGATAATGACGTGCTTTTTATTGATGAGATCCACCGCTTATCCAAAACTGTGGAAGAGATTCTTTATTCTGCTATGGAGGATTATGCGCTGGATATTATTATCGGTAAAGGGCCAAGCGCGCGCAGTGTACGCCTGGATTTACCAAAGTTTACTCTTATTGGTGCGACAACGCGTTTGGGGGCTATTGCGGCACCTTTGCGTGACCGCTTTGGTGTGCAGTGCCGGCTGGAGTTTTATAAACCGGATGAATTACAGTTTATTATTACTCGTGCTGCCGAGATTTTAGGTGTAGAGATTGCAGCAGACGGGGCAGAGGAGATTGCGCGCCGCAGTCGTGGTACGCCGCGTGTAGCGAACCGCTTACTGAAACGTGTGCGCGATTTTGCGCAGGTGTCAGGTGCCGCGGTGATTACGGGACAAATGGCGGATGAAGCTTTGGAGCGTTTAGAGGTTGACCGTTATGGTTTGGACCGCAATGATCGCCGCATTTTGCAAACGATCGTTAAAACTTTCGGCGGCGGACCTGTTGGTATCGAGACTATTGCGGCGGCAGTAAGTGAAGAAACAGATACGATCGAGGATGTGATCGAGCCATATCTGATGCAGCTGGGATTGCTGCAGCGTACTCCACGTGGACGGATCGCCACACGTGAAACGTATCGGTATCTGGGTGTTCCGTTTCCGGAAAAGGGATGAGGTTATGAAGTTATTATTACATGCCTGCTGCGGCCCATGCGCATGCTATCCTGCAGAAAAGCTGCTGGCTGACGGTAAGGCTTTTGATGTTTTGTATTTTAATCCTAATATCCATCCTTATAAAGAATTCAAACGGCGGTTAAATGCTTTACGTGAGTTATGTGAGAAAAAGCGTTATAAGCTGATTGTAGATAAAAGTTATCCTTTAGAGGATTGTGTGCGGGGGATGCTGGCTGAACCGACAATACGCTGTGCCTACTGTTATAGAGTGCGAATGCGTTATGCGGCCCGCTATGCCAAAGAAAACGGTTATGATGCATTCTCGACTACTTTATTGGTCAGTCCGTATCAGAAGCATGAATTGATCATACAAATGGCAGAGGAAGCTGCAAAGGAATTTGATATTCCCTTTTACTATGAAGATTTTCGCGCAGGCTATCAGCGTGGTGTAGATATCAGCTTGGAGCTTGAGCTGTACCGTCAGCCGTACTGTGGCTGCGTATTTAGTGAACGTGACCGTTATGAGAAGAAACCTAAGGTTAAATCAGGGTGATTTTTTTAAGAAGGGAGCATCCTCATGAAAAAAATGCTGCTGCTTGTCACATTGCTGTTGTGCCTGAAATGTGGTATAGTAATGGCGGCTGCGGTGCCGGATATTGCCGTTGCTGTTGTGCATGGTCAGTTTGCAGCTGAGATTAGCTGTGAGGATGAACTGATGGTAAGTGTGCCAGCTACAGGTGAAGTAAGTGTTTTGAAGCCTGACCGCTATTTTGTCAATGCTGAGGGCGGTACTGTTAATTTGGGAGCCCAGAAGTTTGGTGCTAAAAGCTTACTTTTTACAGTTAAAGAAGATAGTAAGCCCATTGAAGTAAATAAAAAAGCCTATCGAGGCAGTTTTGAAATACGTATTGCAGCTGACGGTAAGACTTTAGATGTGGTAAATATACTGCCTTTAGAGCAGTATTTATATAGTGTCGCAGGCGAAGAGATACCTGTGATTTTCCCTGACGAAGCGATCAAAGCTCAGGTTGTCGCGTCAAGATCACTGGCTTATAACAGGCTGGGAAATCGCAGCCGTTTAGGTTATGACTTAAAGGCCAGTGAAGAAGGCCAGGACTATTATGGACTGGTGGCTGAGAAAACGGCTATCAATAAACTGGTTGATGCTACTGCGGGAATGATAGTTACCTATAATGGCCGGCCAATTGAGGCTGTATATCATCAAAGCGGCGGTGGTCAGACTGAGAACAGCAGCGATGTTTGGGGACGCTATGTGCCATACCTGCGCAGCGTAAAGGATTATGACTGGGATGCGCCTATGTATAACTGGGAGAAAGCATTGCCGGCCAGCGAGATCGAACGACGGCTGGCGACTCATGGACATGCGGTCGGTAAGCTTGAAAGCATACGTTTATCACCACTGGAAGGCGGCAGTAAGATGTTTGGTAATGACCGCACTGCCAGTGGACGTGTACGGGAAATGCTGTTCAGCGGCAGTGATGGAACAGTTCTTTTGACAGGAACGCAGGTACAGGAATTGCTGGGCCTTAACAGTACTTTTTTTGAGGTACAGGTCAGCCGTCCGGTTCCAAATTCGATCGAGATACCGATTGAAAATCCCTATGGCATCGAAATTGGGAGAAAGGAAGTCCCGATAAAAGTAAGTGAGCGAGGCGTCAGCTTTAAAGATATTTTAAAGGATTTGCATTTTGTCAGTGGTGAAAAAGGTGAGATGATAACTTTTAAAGGCCGCGGGCAGGGATCCGGACTGGGCCTTTCACAATGGGGAGCGCGTGGTATGGCTAATAGTGCTCCGCCGCGGAGCAGGGACTATTATAAAGAAATTTTGACTCATTATTATACAAATACCAGAGTTGAAAAAATTTACTGAAACCGGAGATTATGATGCAGGTAAAAGATTTTACTTATGAACTGCCGCAGGAATTAATCGCACAGCATCCGCTGGAACCGCGCGATCACTCAAGACTGCTGGTTGTCGATAAAAATACGGGAATTACAGAGCACAAGCATTTTTATGATTTATGTGCATATCTGCGGCCTGATGATTTACTGGTCTTTAATGATACCCGCGTAATTCCGGCACGTTTGCATGGTGAGAAGGATACAGGCGCACGGGTCGAGGTATTTTTACTGACTCGTTTGAACAGTACTGATTGGGAAGTTTTAGTTAAACCAGGACGTAAATTGCGAGTCGGCGCTAAAATAAAGTTCAGTGAAGAATTAGCCTGTGAGATTATTGCTGATACGGATTTTGGAGGCAGGGTAGCGCGTTTTTTCTATAATGGTGTGTTTGAGGAAATTTTAGACCGTTTGGGCGAAACACCGCTGCCGCCGTATATTACTGCGCCTCTGGAAGATAAGGAACGTTATCAGACCGTTTATTCACGGGAGAATGGCAGTGCTGCAGCGCCAACTGCCGGTCTGCATTTTACCAAAGAACTTTTGCAAAAGATCAGGGATATGGGCTGTGAAGAGGTTTTTGTCACCTTACATGTCGGTCTTGGGACTTTTCGTCCTGTCAGTGTCGAAGATATCAAAGATCATGTCATGCACAGAGAGTTTTATTCTGTTTCGCCAGAAGCTGCTGCTGCTATTAATAAGGCTAAAGCAGAAGGTCGCCGCATCGTTGCTGTGGGAACGACGGCGGTACGTACTTTAGAAGCAGCAGGTGAAAGCGGCCTGATTAAAGCTGGCGGTAACTGGACGAATATCTTTATTTATCCGGGTTATCGCTTTCGCCTGGTAGATGCGCTGGTTACTAATTTCCATTTGCCGCAGAGCACACTTTTGATGCTGGTATCGGCTTTGTCAACGCGGGAAATCATGCTGGCTACTTATGATGAAGCTGTACGTGAACGTTACCGTTTCTTTTCTTTCGGCGACGCTATGTTCATTACCGATCTGAATAAATAATTTTAGGAGAACTTATGCACGCAGTTACATATGAATTGATAAAAGAGTGCAGCCGGAGCGGCGCACGTTTGGGAAAATTGCATACGCCGCACGGGACCTTTGACACGCCGATGTTTATGCCTGTAGGAACACAGGCTACAGTAAAAACATTGTCACCGGAAGAATTATATGCAATGGGCAGCCAGGTTATTCTGTCCAATACTTACCATCTGTTTTTACGTCCGGGGCACGAGTTGGTCAGGAAAGCCGGCGGACTGCATAATTTTATGCGCTATAACCGTGGTATGCTGACAGACAGCGGTGGGTTCCAGGTTTTCAGTTTAGGCGCCATGCGGAAAATTAAAGAGGAAGGTGTAACTTTCAGGTCGCATATTGACGGCTCCAAAAAATTCCTTTCGCCGGAGATAGCTACGGAAGTACAAGAAGCATTGGGCGCTGATATTGCAATGGCGTTTGATGAATGTATACCATATCCTGCTGATTTTGATTATGCAAAACAGTCGACGCTGAGGACTACTCGCTGGGCTAAGCGCTGTCTGGATACGCATACGCGTGAAGATCAGTCGATGTTTGGCATCGTTCAGGGCGGAATGTATCCTGAACTGCGTAAAATGAGTGCTGAACAGCTGACCGAAATGGATTTTGCAGGTTATGGCATCGGCGGGTTGAGTGTAGGGGAGCCCAAGCCGCTGATGTATGAAATATTGAGTCATACGACTGAGTATATGCCCAAGAATAAAGCCCGCTATCTGATGGGAGTTGGAACGCCCGACTGCATAGTAGAAGCTGTAAATCTGGGTGTGGACATGTTTGACTGTGTGTTTCCGACCAGAGTAGCGCGTAACGGCACAGCAATGATACCTGAGGGCAGACTGGTTGTGAGAAATGCAATATATGCAGAGGATTTTCGTCCTATTGACGAGCGCTGCAGCTGTTATACCTGCCGTAATTTTTCGCGGGCCTATATCAGGCATTTGTTTAAAGCAGAAGAGCTGTTTGCTTTAAGACTGCTTACGATCCACAATCTGCATTTCCTGCTTGAATTTACACGTCAGATTCGAGAAGCTATTGCCAATGATACATTTCCGGAAGTGCGCGAAAGATTTTTAGAAAATTATCAGGGGTAAAACAGGATTTTTACTTTTTATGGCGAATATAACCCCAGATAGGGGAGAATTATGAAGGAGGTGTTCCCATGCAAGGTGGAGATACTATGGCGATGATCAATGCGATCTGGCCGTTTATCTTAATGGGCGGTATCTTTTATTTTATGCTGTATCGTCCGCAGAAACAGGAACAGCAAAAACGGCAGAGAATGCTTGATTCTTTGAAAAAAGGTGATAAAGTAGTAACTGTCGGCGGTATGTTCGGTGTGATTACTGCTATCAGTGAAAAAAAGGTTACCTTGAAGCTGGCTGAAGATGTGGAAGTTGATTTTGCACGTTCCGCTATCAGTGCTTTTCAAGACCCCGTTAAGCAGGAAATGGCAGAAAAATAATGAAGAAACAACAATTGCGCAAGGAGTTAAAATCTTTGCGCAATAAGCTTTCTAGGGATCAGGTAGCCAGCTGGAGCAGCAAAATATGTAAACATATCTTGAGCTCTCCGCAATATCATCAGGCTGATGTTATTTTTGGTTATCTGGCCTTTGGTAATGAACCGAATATCGACAGCGTTTTAGAACAGGCTCTGCTCGCAGATAAAACTGTGTGCGTGCCGCGGATAATTTCCGAAACAGAGATATGTGCCGTACGTTTTGACGGCTTTGAGCATTTATTACTTGATCGTTACGGGATCCGCAGTGTTTCCGGTACGGACAGTGTGATAGATCCGCAACAAATCGCTTTGGCATTAGTACCTGGGGTTGGTTTTGCTAAAAATGGCAATCGTATAGGTATGGGCGCAGGTTATTATGACCGCTTCTTGGCACAGGTCAACAAAGCTGTGCTGATGGGTGTGACGTATGATGTCCTGTTATGCCAGGAAATACCGGTCGACAGCTATGATAAATCAGTGCAGTATTTAGTTACAGAAACAAACGTTGCTCATTGCGGGTAACTTGTTTATAAAAGTTTTGATGAACTTACTAAAGGAGGCAGCTAATTTTGAGATGGAATGAATTAGGCAAATTCCTGATTATCTCTTTGGCGATAATCGGGGGTTTCTGTGTTTATATTTCGCCTTTGTCAAATTCCATTAAACAGGGTCTCGATTTGCAGGGCGGTACACATGTTGTGCTGCAGGCTGTTGACACGCCTGAGTTAAAGGTGGATGACGATGCGGTTAATCGTTCGGTGAAAATCATCGAGCGCCGCGTTAATGAGCTGGGGTTGACTGAACCGGTCATCCAGCGTCAGGGGAAAGACCGCATTATTGTTGAGCTTCCGGGTGTTAAAGATCCAGATAAAGCGATTGCGATGCTGGGACGCACAGCACTTTTGGAGTTTAAAGACGTCAGTGGGAAAACTGTTCTGACAGGTAAAGATTTGAAAGATGCTAAAGCGCAGATTTCTCAGGGCAATCAATCTGTTGTCGGACTGGAATTCAGTGATGAAGGCGGTAAAAAATTTGCTGATCTTACGGCCCGTAACATAGGTAAACCTATTGCTATTGTATTAGATGGTGAAGTGCTTACCAATCCTGTTGTTCAGGAAGCAATTACGGGCGGCAGGGCTCAGATTTCAGGATCGAGAACGATGGAAGAAGCTGAACATCTGGCTATTTTGCTGCGCAGCGGTTCGTTGCCTGTAAAAATTGAGGTTATGGAAAACCGTACTGTGGGACCGACTTTAGGTCAGGATTCTAAAGAAAAAAGTATCAAGGCTTTTGGGATTGGCGTTATTGGCGTTTTTGTATTTATGATTCTTTTTTACCGTTTGTCCGGTGTGGTCGCCTGCATTGCATTATTGCTTTATGTGATGATGCTGCTTTTAGTGATGCGATACCTGAATGCTACGCTGACTTTGCCTGGTATAGCTGGTATTATCCTGTCTATTGGCATGGCAGTAGATGCTAATGTTTTGATTTTTGAACGTTTTAAAGAAGAGATTCGTAATGGCAAGACATTGCGTTCAGCAATGGATGCCGGTTTTAACCGTGCTTTCATAACTATTTTCGACTCTAACGTAACTACTTTAATGGCTGCTGTCATTTTGTTTTATCTGGGTACAGGTCCCATTAAAGGTTTTGCCGTAACATTGGCTATCGGTGTTGTTCTGAGTATGTTCTCGGCTATTACTATTACAAAATTCCTGCTGCGCTTTCTGATTGCCAGCAATTTCACCAAAAACCCCGCCTTCTTTGGCGTTTCTGCTCCGAAGGAGGTGAATAAATAATGTTTTCGATTGTAAAGAATTATAAAATTTTCTTTTCTATCACCATTATTTTTTTGTTGATCGGTTTGGGATCTATTATTACCCGTGGTTTTAATCTTGGTATCGATTTTACCGGCGGCAGTATTGTTGACCTGACTTTTGAAAACCCGGTCAGTGTAGCTCAGGTCCGTGATGTACTGAAAGAACATGATATGGGCAACAGCATCATCCAGCTGGAAAACAGTGATGGCAAAACTGAAGCCAACAGTGTTTTGATCCGTACTGGTGTTGTAGGAGATGCTGAATTACGGGCTACGATGAGTGATCTGCAGAGTAAGCTTGGCAGCTATCAGATCCAGCGTGTTGAGCAGGTCGGCGCTACAATCGGTTCAGAACTGGTACAGCAGGCGGCTATAGCAATCTTCCTTTCCTGGATTTTGATGATCGCTTATATTACTTTCCGGTTTGAGTTTAAATTTGCAATAGCGGCAATTATTGCGCTTATTATCGATGTTTTGGTAGTGTTGAGTTATTTCTCGTTGTTCCATATGGAAATGGATTCTTCATTTGTAGCTGCTCTGCTGACCGTAGTAGGTTATTCAGTTAATGGTACGATCGTTATTTTTGACCGTATTCGTGAGAATCTTAAAATACATCGCCGCAGTGAAAGTTTGGGCGATATGGTCGATAACAGTATTTGGCAGTGTATGACAAGAACTATCTATACTGTAGCAACATCATTGTTTGCTATAATATCGATTTTCCTTTTTGGCGGCGAGACTATCCATAATTTCTCTTTTGCTATGATGGTAGGATTTGCCAGCGGTGCTTACACTTCTATCTTCCTGGCTGGTCCGATGTGGTTATTCTTAAAAAATAAAAAATTTGGTGTTTGATGCAGTAAATGAGCCCCCTGTGCTACGCACAGGGGGCTTTGTGTGTTTTTATAAAAAACAGTATTATTACACTAACAATTTGAGGTATATATTTTGCTAATAAAAACCTCCCTGACAGCATTTTGTCAGGGAGGTTGCATTAGTTACTACTTAAATAGTGCGGCATAACCGTTGATAAAGATTACAAGAACGATCAGCGGTAAAATATAGGTAACATAAAAGCGCATCCATTTGGGGAACTTTAAACCGTTGCCAGTGTCGGCTTCTTTGATAAAGTTGTTCCAACCCCAGCCGTAACGCTGCGTACAAAAGAGCAGATAGACGAGACTGCCAAGCGGCAGCAGATTGTTACTGATAAAAAAGTCCTCCAAGTCAAGAATACAACTTCCGGGACCTAACGGCTGAATGTGGCTCAAAAGATTGAAACCAAGTACGCAGGGCAGGGAAAGCAGAATTATCAATACAATATTGATATAAATTGTTTTGCTGCGGCTCCATCCCGTAAGATCACGAATACAGGCAGTGATGTTTTCGAAGACTGCAATAACGGTAGAATAAGAAGCAAAGATCATAAAGAGAAAAAATAATGCTCCCCAGAACTGCCCCCAAGGCATTGCATTAAAGACGTTGGGGAGAGTTACGAAAAGAAGATTCGGTCCACTGTCTGGCTTGACGCCAAAACTGAAGCAGGCCGGAAAAATGATCAAACCGGAAATAAGAGCGACAGCTGTATCTAAAATAGTGATAAAAACAGCTTCGCCTGTCAGTGAACGATCTTTGGCAATGTAGCTGCCGAAGATCGCCAGGGCGCCAATACCAAGGCTGAGGGTGAAAAAAGCCTGACCCATAGCTGCAAAAATAACTTCGGAAATGCCTTTATCGAAAGCTTTGCTGAAATCCGGATAGAGGTAATATTTGAGACCGGCTTCAGCCCCAGGCAAAAACATGGAGTTTGCTGCTAACGCAAGCATAAGCATAAGCAGGCACAGCATCATTGTTTTGGTGATTTTTTCGACACCTGCTTGTAAGCCCAAAAGGCATACGCCAAAGCAGATTATTACTGTCAGAACCATATTAAACGTCATGGTGAGCGGATCACCGAGCAGTCCGCCAAAAAGGGCTCCTACGCCTTTGGCGTCAAGACCTGCAAAAGAGCCAACAGCCATTTTATAAAAATAATACAGCATCCAGCCTGCGACTGTTGTGTAAAACATCATCAGGATATAGTTGCCAGCAATAGCTCCGTATTTGTAAAGGTGCCATTTTGTACCTTTGGGCTCCAAAACATCAAAAGAAAGAGCAGCGCTGCGGCAACTGGCACGTCCTACTGAAAATTCTGCTACCATGATAGGCAGGCCAAGAATAAGCAGAAAAAACAGATAGATAAGCACAAAAGAAGCGCCGCCATACATACCGGTAATAAAGGGAAAACGCCATACATTACCAAGACCGATGGCACAGCCGGCAGAAATAAGAATAAAGCCAAGTCGGGATGAAAAATTTTCGCGTTCCATAGTATAAGAGTCCTTTCATATTGCGTCAGCAACATAAGATAAAATAATAATTATAGTAAGAACAATTATACAAAAAAATCAGATTTTTGTAAATTGTTTGTGAACTTAGCGCAACACTAATATGAAAAAGCACCCTGACCAGTCAAGATGCTTAAATTTAAAAAGTGTTGGGTTTAGGCCGTTTACCAGTTAAAAGTAAGGCCAGATGTGGAAATTTACTTCCAAGTTTAGTAAGGAGAATACTTGAGAATACTGACAGTGCTACCAGAAGAAAATATATGGCCAGGATTCGTTTGCTGGTCATAACGATACCGCCGGCATGGCAGAGCCTGTTGATAATATCCATCCAGAAGGGATGAATAAGATAAACAATAAGTGAATTTACCGATAAAAGGTGAATGAATTGTCTGCAAGGGTTATTAAGGTTTGTTTTGCTAAAGACAGCACAGAAAAAGAGCAGAGAAGCTATTGTATAAAGAAATCCCTGCAGGCTTAGTTGCTGAAAGGTGTTTACCAGGATGATAAGGCTGTAATTATAATAAAAATAATAATAGTAATAACTGCCGCCGATAAAAAAGAGTGTAAAAATGTAGAAAATATTGACTGCTGTGAAATGGCTGGTAATAAATTTTATAAATTTATTATAATAGATTGCGGCTAAGCCACCCAGCATAAAAATAAATAAATAGTGCAGGGGCAGGTAGTTTAAACGATAGTTAAATAAATTTTGTAAAAGCAACGGCAATTCAGTGCTGTTGATATTGGGATGGCAGGTCCAGTAGTTGAAGGTGATTTGCAGAAAGAACAGCAGTGCAAAGCCAAGTTTAAGACCGCCGCGCTGGAAGAAGGCAAATAATTTGTGCCATAAGGGGAAGGTAAAATAAAACCACAGCAGTATGACCATAAAATATAAGTGGTAACAGGACAGGCCATAAAAAAGCAGAAAAGCAATATTCCCTGGCTGCCAGCTGATACAGCCGGGCATCACAGCAGAAAAATAAAGCAGATAAAGCAGTGACCAGACTACATAAGGAATACCAACACTTTGCAGTCGTTTTTTTAAAAAAGGCAGGTATGCTACATGGCTTTCAGGTCGGTACTGGCAAAATAAACCATAACCTGAGATAAAAAAGAAAGCTGGTACGCTATAGCGTGAAAGTATTTCCAGCAGCATGTATAAGAAGCTGTTTGGCTGTGGTGATTCTAAGACAAAAGAACCGACGTGGATCCCGATGACTCCAAGCATGCAGATACCGCGCAGGTCATCGATTATTTGATTGCGTTCCGGCATAAGCGACTCCTTGTAAAAGTTTATTTACTGATTTATCTATTATACTCTAAGCCTGCGGCTATGGCAAAGAAAACTATAAGCAGGAAGCAGGCTGTTGGGGGACTGGAGCCTGGGCTGTCGTTACTGTATTCAGAGCTTCGGCTAGAGGTATTTAAAAATGCGTTATATGAGACATTAAAAGTCTGGCTTGTCGTTTGCCGGTAAAAAGAATCCGGCAGCGGCTGATAAAGGTATAGTTTCCATATCAGAATAGTATGATGAATTGACGGTTTTACGGCAGGATTTAAATATTTGACAGCGAATTAAACTTTATAAAATAATATAATTCGTATATGCAAGTGATATTTTAACAAGGGTGTGGAAAATATGCAGTTAACAACAATACAGCTTGTGAGTTTAGTTATAACGCTGGTTTTGACGATTGCGCCGGGGATCTATGCCGGACGTAAAGTGAAGTCTGCTGAGGATTATGCATTAGGTGGGCGCAGTGCCGGTATCGGCATGGTTGCCGGCAGTATCATAGGAACGATCGTTGGCGGTGCTGCTACTATAGGAACTGCACAGCTTGGTTTTCAGTTAGGTCTTACTGCCTGGTGGTTTACTTTAGGATCAGGTATAGGATTTATTATTATGGGGCTTTTTTATGCAAGGCCACTGCGAAATAGTGGTTTAATGACTATTTCTGAGTTTCTGGTTGTTAATTTTGGCAAGAAGGCCGGGCCAATAGCCAGTTTATCGGCCAGCGCCGGTATATTTTTCAGCATTGTTGCCAGTATGCTTACCTCTATTCATCTGATAATAGGTCTTTTTCAGGTAAGTGTGCTGACGGCAGCGGCAATAATAATAGCTATTGTTGCTGCTTTGGTTTTATTTGGCGGTATCAGCAGTTCGGGTATGGCTGGTATTTTTAAAATTTTATTGATTTTTGCAACAGTTTTTGTAGGCGGGATCCTTTCTTATAACGATCTGGGAGGATTAGCGGGGATTCGTGAAAGCTTTCCTGCTTTTCCATGGCTTAGCCTCTTTGGTAAGGGCCTGGAAGATAGTCTGTTTAGTTTATTTTCTATGGTGATCGGGGTTATTTCTACACAGACCTATGTGCAGGCTCTGTTTTCGGCGGAGGATAGTCAAACAGCAGCTGCTGGGTGTGTTACAGCGGCTTTGATCGTTATTCCTGTTGGCTTGCCGTCAGTTATGATAGGAATGTATATGCATGCGATGCATCCGGAAATCAGCGCTATTGATGCCCTGCCTTTTTATCTTTGTTCATATTTACCTGAATGGTTGGGCGGGATAGGGATTGCAGCGCTGCTGCTGTCTTCGCTTGGTTCTATTTCCGGCTTGGCGCTGGGAATAGGAACAATGATTTCCAGAGATATTTTTAATGATTTATTCGGTATGCGTGATGTTAAAAAATTACTATGGATCAGTCGTTTTTCAGTTTTGGCAGTTACGGTTGGCGCGGTGGCCTTCGTTTTTCATTATCTTGATTCGCTGGTACTGCACTGGAATTATCTTTCGATGGCGTTAAGGGGGGCGGGGATATTCTTGCCATTGACATTTATTGTTTTCTTTAAAGGGTTGGTACCGCCAACAGCAGGATTTGCGGCGATGGTATCTGGGATATTAGTAGCATGTCTGTGGCCGTTTGTTTTTCCTGAATCAGCAAATGCATTGTTTCCCAGTCTGGTTGTTAATCTGTTGTTTTTGGTACCCGGAGTATTATGGAGCTTATATAAAAATAAAGAAAGAAAAATTTGAACTTCAGCATCACTTTGCCGATAAAGGCAGGTGATGCTTTTGCTTGATATAATAGAAGCCTTTACTGGTGTCTGCATATAGCTGTTGTGGTATAATAGATAATATAAATTTAGGAGAAAAATCATATGTTTTTTCGGAAGGAGGGCTGTCGTGAGCGGAGCTTTTACACATTTACATGTCCATACGCAATATAGCCTGCTTGATGGTGCTGCCAAAATAAGTGATTTGATTGCTTATGCCAAAGAACTGGGAATGAAAAATCTGGCAATAACAGATCATGGCGTAATGTATGGTGTCGTAGACTTTTATCAGGAGGCTATGAAGCAGGGGATAAAACCTGTTATTGGCTGTGAGGTATATTTAACCAATGGATCGCGATTTGAAAAAAATAATCGTGATGGAATGTATCATTTGATTTTACTGGCAGAGAATGATGAAGGCTATCACAATCTGATGAAGCTTGTTTCACTTGGGCATTTAGAAGGTTTTTATTATAAACCGAGAATTGATAAAGATATTCTCAGACAATACAGTAAAGGTATCATCTGTATGAGTGCGTGTATTGCCGGTGAGATTCCGGCACAAATACTGCGGGGAAATTTAGAAGGAGCAGAACGCAGTCTAAAGGAGTATCTGGATATTTTTGGGAAAGATAATTTTTTTCTGGAAATTCAGGACCACGATCTGGAAGAAGAACATACGGTCAATGCTGAACTGAAACGTCTGGCAAAAAAATATGAGCTGGGTTTAGTGGCTACTAATGATTCGCATTATGTGAAGCGCGAAAATGCTGATGCACAGGATGTCTTGTTGTGTATTCAGACGACCAGTACTGTAGATGATCCAAAACGAATGAAATTTCCTAATGATCAATTTTATTTAAAAAGTGAAGCTGAAATGCTTGAAAAATTCAGCGATTGCCCTGAAGCTTTGGAAAATACAGCCAAAATAGCAGAGCGATGTAACGTGGAATTGAGCTTTGGCCATTTACTGTTACCGGAATTCCCTATTCCAGAGGGATTGTCGGCAGAAGCCTATTTACGTAAGCTGTGTTTAGAGGGAATGCCGGAACGTTATCCTGAGCCGACTCAGCAGGTTTGGGAGAGACTGGAGTATGAATTAGGCATTATCAACAAAATGGGCTATGACTGTTATTTCCTGATTGTCTGGGATTTTATAAGTTACAGCCGCAGAAATGATATACCTGTCGGACCTGGCCGCGGCAGTGCGGCAGGCAGTATCGTTGCTTATCTGTTAGGGATCACTAATATTGATCCCCTGAAATATGATTTGCTGTTTGAACGTTTTCTGAATCCTGAACGTGTAAGTATGCCTGATATAGATACGGACTTCTGCTATGAAAAAAGGCAGCAGGTTCTGGATTATATTATTAACCGCTATGGACAGGATAAGGTTGCGCAGATCATAACCTTTGGCACTTTACAGGCACGTGCAGCTGTGCGTGATGTTGGCAGAGCTTTGGAAATGCCTTACAGCATGGTGGATAATGTAGCAAAACTTATTCCCCGTGATCTGGGCATCACGTTGGAAAGAGCGCTGGAGGCCAGTAATGAACTGAGGGCATTATATGAGAGCGACGCTAATATTAAACGTCTTATCGATCTTGCGCAAAGCGTGGAAGGAATGCCGCGTAATTCAGGTACTCATGCTGCGGGCGTTGTAATTGCTCCTGATGATTTGAAAAAGTATGTGCCTCTGCAGCTTTCAACTGAAAATTTTATTACAACGGAATATGATAAAGATAAAATTGAGAGTTTGGGCCTTTTAAAGATGGATCTTTTGGGGCTGCGTACTCTTACTGTGATCGGTGATGCAATAAAGTTTATTTATGAAACTACTGGTAATAAAATTGATATTGACAGGATTCCCCTTGATGACGATGCAACCTGCAGTATGCTGCGGAAAGGTGATACTCAGGGTGTATTTCAGCTTGAATCCGGCGGCATGACTAAGCTGGTCATGGATTTGGGGCCAGAAAGTTTTGAAGATCTTATTCCTTTGGTAGCGTTGTATCGTCCAGGGCCTTTGGGGACAGGCATGGTCGAAGATTTTATTGCCGGACGTCATGGTGACAAGACTGCAGAGATGTTGCATCCATTGTTGGAACCTGTCTTAAAAGACACTTTTGGAGTTATTCTTTACCAGGAACAGGTTATGCAGATCACCTCTGTTTTGGCAGGTTTCAGTCTTGGCCAGGCGGATATTTTGCGCCGGGCAATGGGTAAGAAAAAGGCCAAAGAACTGGACTCGATGCGTGAAGCCTTTATTGAAGGCGCTAAACAGAAACATGGTATCAGTACTCAATTGAGCAGCGAGATATTTGCGCTTCTGCAGCATTTTGCCGGATATGGCTTTAATAAATCACATTCGGCTGCTTATGCGTTGGTGGCTTATCAGACTGCTTATCTAAAAGCGCACTGGCCGGCAGAATTTATGGCTGCGTTTTTGACCAGTGTCATCAGCGATAGTGAAAAATTGAGCTGGTATATCAGTGTGTGCCGTGGCATGGGGTTGAAAATTTTACCGCCGGATGTTAATGAAAGTGGCCGCAGCTTTTCGGTAAATAAAGACAGGGTAATCCGTTTTGGTTTAGCCGGTGTGAAAAATGTGGGTGAAAACGCAATCAGCAGTATTTTACAGGCGCGTAAAGATGGTCCGTTTACATCGCTGCTGGATTTTTGCAAACGCGTGGATAATAGAGCTGTGAATAAGCGGATGCTTGAAAATCTGATCAAATGCGGCGCAATGGATTCTTTTGGTCATAAACGGTCAGAGTTGTTAGCTGTCGTAGAACAGGCAATGGATTTGGGCAGTAATTACCAAAAAGATTACCAGAGCGGACAAATTGGTTTATTTGGTGATGAAGGCTTTGCTGATATCAATGAATTAAAAATACCTGAATTAGAGGAAATTCCTAAGCGTACTATTTTGCAATATGAGAAAGAACTAATTGGTTTTTACGTGACTGGTAATCCTTTAGATGCCTATGTTGGTTCTTTGTATTATTTCACGCCGCTGCGGAAAATGGCAGAAGCCGGTGAAGTTCTTGACGGTAAATATTTCAGTGTTGCCGGGATCATTTCGGATTGTAAGATAAGAAATACGCGGCAGGGAGACAGTATGGCAATTTTGACGCTGGAAGATTTTAATGGGAAGATGGAAATAGTAGTTTTTCCAAAAGTTTACCGAGAGGCAGCCAGACTGCTTTATCTGGAAAATGCTATCAGTGTTGAGGGTAAGCTCAGCATTGATGAGCGTGAACGCAAGATACAGGCATTAAGGATCAAACCGCTTCAGGAGGTGCCGCCTGATTTGCATATAAAGATCAGGAAAAAAGATGAGAATGGCATCATCCAAAAGGGCCTGAAACAGATTTTTGAAAGTTTCAAGGGCGAGACACCTGTCTATCTGCATTTAGTAGATTCAGGAAAAATGATCAAAGTAGAGCGCTGTTTTTGGGTGGATGCTAAAGAGGCAGCCGTCTATAGGGCTTTAGATGATTTGTTGGGAGAAGATTGGTATTTAAAGGAGTGAAACCTTGTTGAAAAACAGGGTTTTGCTTGCCACATCCAAGTAAAGAATGTTACAATAATAAATATGTAGTTGAAACCTTTGGCATAAATATAGAGGAGGGCTCACATGAATATCGTAGTATGCATCAAACAAGTTCCTGATACGGCGGAGGTCAGAATTAATCCTGAAACCAACACACTTATCCGCGATGGTGTTGAAAATATTATGAATCCGTTTGACCGTCAGGCCTTGGAAACTGCTTTGACACTTAAAGACGCCAGCGGCGCGAAAGTCACTGTTGTTTCGATGGGACCGCCGCAGGCAACGGACATTTTAAAAGAGGCTATTGCTATGGGTGCTGACGATGCTGTTTTAGTCAGCGATCGGGCTCTGGCTGGTTCTGATACACTGGCGACCAGCGTCGCTTTGGCGGCAGCTGTACGCAAGGTAGGGGAATGCGATCTGGTTTTATGCGGTAAACAGGCAATTGACGGTGACACTGCACAGGTTGGTCCTGAAATGGCCGAGCATCTTGGTATACCTCAGGTTACAGGTGCGCTGAAAGTAGCGCTGGGAGCAGATGGCAGACTGCTTGTTGACAGGGAGAATGAAAGCAGCAGTCAGACTTTAGCTGTTACTATGCCGGCTGTAGTTACTGTTACTAAATCTGAAAAAGAACCGCGTTTTGCCAGTATCAAAGGTAAAATGAAAGCAAGAAAGGCAGAAATCCCGGTAATGGGTGCTGCTGAGTTGGGGATTGATCCAAAAGTAATAGGGTTATCCGGTTCGCCGACTAAAGTTTTGAAAATCTTCACTCCATCCGTACCGCATATTGAAAGCGAAATTATTAACGAAGAAGATACAGATAAAGCAGTTGATATGCTGATCGAAAAATTGGTACAAGCAAAAATTATTACTCATTGAGGTGAATGAAGATGGCAATTTGTGTAGACAGAGAAAAATGTATCGGCTGTGAATCCTGTGTAGCAGTATGCCCTGTTGGCGCGCTCAGCATGGTTGACGGCAAAGCAAATATAGATCAGGATACCTGTATCGCCTGCGGTGCCTGCATCGGCGAATGTCCGGTTGAGGCAATCGAACGTGAAGAGGTTGTCCGTGAGGTAAAGAACAAGGAAGGCCGGGATTTGTGGGTCAATGTTGAACTGGAAGATGGAGAGCCGGTAGGCGTTGTTTATGAATTGCTTGGCGTAGGTGCTGAATTGGCAGCTAAAGCCGGTCAACGCTGCTGCGCGGTTTTGATCTGTAAAGAAGCCGGCGCTTTGCCACAGAAATTATTTGCTGCCGGTGCTGATGTTGTTTATGTTGTCAGCGGTCCGGAATATGCAGAATATAATACTGATATGTATACCAATGCTTTTTGCGAATTAGTTGAAGCCTATAAGCCAAATGCTGTTTTATGCGGAGCTACCGTCGATGGCCGCGATCTTGCTCCCCGTATCGCTGCGCGCTTGGGTACAGGTCTTTGTGCAGACTGTACGGCACTGGATATTAACGGAGATCTGGTGGAATGGACCCGTCCAGCTTTGGGCGGCAATATTTTGGCTACTATTATCTGCGATGAACACCGTCCGCAGATGGGTACTGTACGTCCGAAGGTTTTTAAGGCCAAACAGGCTGATCCTGCCAGAAGCGGTGAAGTTGTAAATTATACTGTAAAAAATGCGGTAACTTCTAAAATAGAATTGGTTCGTAAAGAAGCGTTAGGGGCCAGCGGTGCTATCAAAATCGAAGATGCGGAGATCATCTGCTCTGGCGGACGTGGTTTAGGCAGCTGTGATAATTTTAAAATGCTGGAAGAACTGGCTGCTTTATTTGAACATGGAAGTGTCGGCGGCTCTCGCGCAGTTGTTGATGAAGGCTGGGTAGACCATGCACATCAGGTTGGACAGTCAGGTAAAACTGTAACGCCTAAAATTTATTTTGCGTTTGGTATTTCCGGTGCTATTCAGCATCTGGCCGGTATGTCGTCCTCAGATGTGGTTATCGCTGTTAATAAAGATGCGAATGCGCCTATTTTTAAGGTCGCTCAATATGGTATAGTAGGCGATGCCCGTGAAATTCTGCCCAAGCTGATCGCTAAGATCAAAGCTGTAAAAGAGGCTTAAGCTTTAAACTTGGAGGAAAAACCTGTGTGGAAGGTAGTATACATTGCGCAGACTGCTGAAGCGGCTGCAAAAATTAAAGAGGTATTAGCCGCAAACGGTTTTTTGACGCAGACTAAAACGACGAATTCCAAGCATGGGGGCGTGTATGAGATCAGTGTGCCGCTTTCCGAAGCTGAAGATGCGTATGAGGTTATTTGCGAAAACAAGTTCCAGTTGTAATTCTAAGGAGGCCGGGCAATGAAGAAAACAAAAATCATTTGCACCGTTGGTCCCAGTACGGATAATATACCGCTTTTGGCAGCAATGCTGAAAGCGGGAATGGATATGGCCCGTTTTAATTTTTCACATGGAAGCCATTCTGACCATGCTCACAGATTGAGCATGGTACGGAAGGCAGCCGGACAAGTCAATAAACCGATCGCCATGATCGCCGATACCCGGGGGCCTGAGATGCGCCTGGGTATTTTTGAACATGATAAAATTACTTTGCAGGAGGGCGAGTCTTTTTGCCTGACGACAAAGGAACGAGTCGGTAACGAACAGATCGCTTCTGTTAATTATGCAGGGTTGCCGGATGAATTAAAACCGGGCGACGCTATTTTATTGGCTGATGGCCTGCTTTCTTTAGAGGTAGAAAAAATTGATGGGACTGAAATTTATACGAAAGTTGTGCACGGCGGGCAGTTAGGCTCACGCAAGCGAGTAGCATGCCCTGGCGTCGAATTGAAGCTTCCGTTCTTATCGGAGCAGGATATAAAAGATATTACCTTTGCAATTGAGCACGAGATGGATTATATTGCGGCATCTTTTGTTCAGAAGGCAGAGGACGTTATTGCAATCAGAAAGGTTTTAGAAGCAGCCGGCTCGAGTATGGGGATCATTTCTAAAATTGAGAATCAGGCAGGCTTCACACATATTGATGAAATTATCGAAGTTTCTGATGGCGTGATGGTTGCCCGTGGTGATTTAGGTGTAGAGATTCCTGCTGAATATGTGCCTTTGGTACAAAAAGAGATTATCAGGCGCTGCAATAAGGCGGGTAAACCTGTGATCACCGCTACGCAGATGCTGGAAAGTATGGTCAGCAGTTATCGCGCTACCCGTGCGGAAGCCAGTGATATTGCTAACGCTATTTTTGACGGTACCGATGTTATCATGCTGAGTGGTGAAACAGCTTCCGGTGCGTATCCGTTGGAAGCTGTCCAGACGATGTCAAAGATAGCTCTGCGCACAGAAGAAGCTTTAGATTACGCTGCTATTTTCAAAGGTAAAGGTATCAGCGATAAAATACATTCTACAGACGCAATCAGCCATGCTACGGTACAGATTGCCCAGGAGCTGGACGCGGATGCGATCGTTACAGTGACTGAATCAGGTTTTACTGCGCGAATGATTGCCAAATACAGACCTAAATGTTATGTCGTAGGCGTTTCAAGAATACCTGCACGGGTAAGAGCGATGCAGTTTTACTGGGGCGTAAGGCCGCTTTTAGGGCCTTCCAGTGATAATACTGACGAAATGATTGAGCTATCATTACAATGTGCCCGTGAACATGGTTATATCAAAGACGGAGATTCGGTTGTCATTACTGCCGGCGTTCCTGTTGGTAAACCTGGTTCAACGAATTTGATTAAGGTGGTTAATGTGGGAAATAAATTGGTAAGCGGTGTTGGTATCGGTAAACATTCTGTTACAGGGAAAGTCTGCAAAGCCATTACGCTGGCAGATTTTAAAGAGAAGTTTAAACCCGGTGATATTTTAGTAGTTGGAGTATTGCCTGATGAAGCGGCTGTTTATGCGTCAAAAGCAGCGGCTATTATTGCTGAAGAAGGCGGACTGACTTCTTCCGTGGCTATTGTAGCAATTAATTGCGGTATCCCGGTAGTTGTAGGGGCTGAAAAAGCACTTGAGCTGCTGCAGGATGGTATGGAAGTAACTGTAGATACTGTAAGCGGTATTGTTTACGAAGGTACGATCAACATTTAATAAAGGATAGAGGTAGAGATGGCTGAAGAATCAACCAGGATAGTTCATGGTCCTACGCTAAAAAATCTTTTAGATAATGTAACCAGGCTGGAAAAGCAAACACAGAAAAAAGATCTGTCACCGGAGGAGAAAAGTTCTCTGGCTCAGGATTTACTCGGCTGTCTTTTGGATGCGTTAGATATGCAGGCTGAAGCTGTTATGTCGCAAAGCGTCAAAGAACAGATGTCGTTGACGATTGAACGGATCGTGCGGCGCTTTAAGATGCTTGCAGAACAGGGGATTGCCTGTGAAGCCTGTCTGGAAAAATTAAAAAATTCCTGTATCTATTTTATGCGGGCTAAGCATGAGATATTGGCAAAGGAAATAGTGACTGTTTTTCAGCCTGTTTTAGTGACTAATCCGCATCTGCGTGCAGAAGGCATACGTAAATTAGGCATGCTTGGCTGTCTGGCTATGAAGGATGGCTTGCCGGAGGTAACTATGCAGTGTGCCAATATAGTAGTTGTTGTGAGCAATGAGCTGACGGAAACGGATGCCGATCTGGAACGGGAACTGCTGCAAATGTTGCAGGACATGGCTGTGATGGCGGCCAGAATGCGTGATGAAGCAAGATTTGCGGCTCTCGTATCTAAAGCTGTCGTGCGTTATAGTGCAGAAAGTACAGTTTATGCCGGGTCAAAAATGGTAGAATTTCTGCTGACGTTATTTTTCACGGCTGCTGACAGGCGGTATGTCAATGCCTTACCAATGCTGCGTTGGATGAGCTTATTATTGACTAATAATAAATCGTTAACAGCAAACGAATTACAGTATTTCGTGCGAGAGTGGACACAGCTGATTGCACAGATCGCCCGCAGAAAATGGGAAGATGAAACAAGGCAGCTGATGGACGGGTTGTTTGTGTTTCTGGTGCGTGAAAAGGATTTTGCTTTAACGCGCAGCACGCTGATGAATATTGCTTTACATTTTCAAATGTATGCAGGCTGGGATGGCTTTGCCAATGCTTTTAAAATATATGCTCCGTGGCAGAATTTTATGCTGGTATTGCTTGATCAGGCTGTTTCCAGCAGACGCAGTCAGCAGCAGCGGGAACAGATAGGCAGTTTGGTATTGCGGACCCAAAGAGATTTAATAACTGCGGTGGCAAGACAGACAATGCAGGAAGAAATGACTGTTTATGGAGAATGGCTGGAGCTTGGTCTGGCTGCAGCAAAAAGCGAAAAAAACAGGATCAGGGTACGCCGGCTGGTGCAGCTGACCGTAGGCTATTGGGCCGCACAGCAGCCACGTACAAGTAGGGAACAGCTTAAGCATTTACTGTATGTCTTTGAGCCTGATTTGGTAAAGGGAAAATATCTGGAGCTGTTGGAAAAAGTAAGATAGGTAAAATATCTGAATTGGCAAAAAATATAATATTTAAAAAGCTAAAAGACGTTTTTCTTCGGAAAAGCGTCTTTTTATTTGCATGAGTTCACTTTTTGTTCACAAATATCATTAAAATGAGAGGGGTTTTGCTGCAGTGAAAAAGAATAGTGGTAATAATGGGGGTGAAAAAATGCAGTTATACCGCTGGCGCGCCCGCAGCAGGGCAGGCAAACTTTATCAGGGAAGTTATTTGGCGGACAGTAAGCAAGAGGTAGCGGCATTTTTACGAGATAATTATGATTATATTACTGGTATAGAAGAAGTACAAAGTTTCGTTGATAAAGTTAGTCGCTGGTTTAACAGTGGCAAAGTCCAAGACAAAGAACGCGGCCGTTTTTTTCAGCAGCTTGCAGCAATGCTGGGCAGCGGTATACCACTATGCAGAGCTTTGGAATTGTTAAAGACGCGCTGTCCGGTTTCTTTAACAGAGAGTTGCGTTTTATTGATAAGTGAATTACAGTCCGGTAAAGCGTTATCGGCAGCGATGAAAAAGCAGGGGCATATTTTTGAACCCGTTGTTGTGTCAGTAATCGAAGCAGGTGAGCAAGGTGGGATTTTACAGGAGATGCTGGCAGAATTGGCAGCTTATTATGGACAGAAAACAGAAACAGCCAGATTTTTGAAAAATATCTGCTTATATCCATGTTTAGTATTGACATTATCTATAACTGCATGCTGTTTATTCATGTTCAAACTGTTGCCATTATTTGCAGATTTATACGAGTCGTTTGGTCTTATACCTACTTTACCATTACAGTTAATGCTGATACTGCGTGGGTTTGCTGTTAAGTATTGGCTGGCAGCAGGTTCTTTCGCTGTATTTACTGTTTATTATTTGAGGTGGAAAAGGTCGTATTTAATGGAAAAAATCTGCTGTCTGCCTTTTATTGCAGGTTATCGTCAGATATTTTTAGAAATACGTTTCTGTAAAATTCTGTCCCTGCTTCTTTACAGTGGTATTTCGTTGCCAGTAGCCATTAAAACTGCAGCTGCCGGAACTGCTGATAAAGTATTAATCAAAAAAGCTATGCTTTTTGCCGATGCTATTGTTCGTGGCAGTGATATTACCAAAGCAGCAGCGACAGCTTCTCCGCTTTTAAGTGCGCTGACAATAGAATTTTTGATCGTAGGAGAAAGCTCCGGTACTTTAGCAGCAATGCTCAAGGAAGCGGCTTTACTGCTGGAACAGGATTTTACTGCAAATTTAAAAAATATCAAAGTTTTATTGGAACCGGTACTTTTAATTATTATTGCTGCAATAATCGGTGCAATGATTTTTATAGTAGCATCGCCTTTGCTGAAATTTTTGACAGAAATACCTGAATATGAATGATGGAAGTGTTAGAATGGATTTTTACAGGAAGATGTGTGACAGAAAAGGCTTTACTTTGATTGAACTGGTAGCTGTAACGGCAATGTTGGGAATATTGGCGGGAATGTTGCTGCCTTCTATTGACTCGGCTAATAAGCGGGCTAAAAATGCTAAACTGCACAATGATTTATTGACCGTAGACAGCGCAATTCAGCTGTATAAAATGGAGAATGGGACTTGCCCAACTGAATTATCTAAATTAGTAGACGAGTATATTGCTAAAAACAAGGGATTTACCGATGCGGTGAATAAGCCTTTTACGTATACTACTACAGAAGGTGGATTAAGTTATACCTTAACTGGTACCGATGCCGATGGCACAACGATCACTTCCAATGGCAGCAAGCAATCGCAGTAAGTATGGTTTTACGCTTATAGAACTGCTGGTCTATATCAGCATTTATAGTCTTGTAACTGCTTTACTGCTTCCTTGTGCAGAAGGCATCGTCAAAGTTGACAGTCGTTTAGAGATGGAAGGTTTTTGTCAAAGACTGTCGGCTGAAGTAACTGCTTTGCAGCAGGCTTCTCTTTGGGGCAACAGCCTGCAGAACAAGCTGATGCTTGATTTAAATCAGCAATGCTATTATGTATATCGTGATGGTGAACTGATAAAAAAAGTAAGCTTGCAGGAAATAGGACAGGGAAAACTGTATTTTTACAGTCCCAGTACGTCTATAATACGTTTTTCCGATGAAGGAGCGCCGCAGGCTTATTTTTCAGTCTTAATCAAAAACAGGCGTGAGCCACAGCTGGTAAAAAAGTTTGAGGTACAGCCTGTAACTGGAAGGATCGTTATCAGTGACAGTAAATAGGCGTGGCTTTATGTTGATAGAGGTGCTATTGGTTTTGCTGCTGGTTAGTATTACCTGCTGCTCTTTGCTGGCGGGTTATCAGGCCTGCGTCATCACGATGCAGAAATATAACAGGTTAGAAGTGGCGCTGGAACTGGCAGAAGCATCTGATACGGAAAAGGCTGATACCTTAGCGGCAGAACAGGGATTAGTGATCGACCGCAAAGAAATTAACGGCAGTCTGCAGATCAGGCAGCAAATAATTTCCGTCATGGAGTATAAGAGTAAAAAGGTACTTGTGAACAAGGTGCGCTATGCAATGCCGTAACCGGGGATTTTTATTAGTGGAATTAAATTTGGCCTTAATATTAGTCATGATAGTAAGTTTGCTTTTTGCAGGTTGTTTGCGGCAGCTCATGCAGGGGTGGCAGCGAATACAGGCTGACATTATGCTGCAGCGTGCGGCGAGCTATAGTTTTTCACTGCCGGAAAGAGAATTGTTCTTGCATGCGGCAACAGTAACGATTAGTAATACCGGTTATAAAGGCAGCAGCAGAATAATCTGTCAGGATGTTTTCGGCAGCCGCCAGATAACTTTTTATCTGAGCGGTAATATCCTGTATCGTGAAACTAAAAGTAATTCTTTAAAAGGGGTCAATGTTTTATCTTTAGCATCGGTAAAAGTAGAGGCATTTCAGGCTGAACGTCTGAATGATAAAGAATTACTGCTGACCATCAAGCTGCAGGATATGAAAAGTGGAAGAAGTATGACTCGCAGTAAAGTTTTACTTTTGGGAAATGGAGTCGTTACAGTATGAAAGCAGGTACATGCAGCAGAGGCAGTGTAAGTATTGTTATATTATTGGCCTGTGTTGTTTTGACTGGAGCTGTTCAGGCTTTGCATTATTCGCTGCGCGAAGAAATAGATTCCGAATATCAGATTGTTTTACGCCGTCAACTGCAGGCTGCTGCCGGTGATGTTATGAGATGTGCCTTACAGCAAGAGCAGAGCGGGAAGCTGACAGAAAGCTTTAGTTTGCCGGAACAGATATTATACCCTGGTCAGAAGATTATGCATACAGAAGTGGTTTTAGAAAAAGATGAAAACCTGCCTGGCCGGAAACTGATAGTTGCTGCCGGGACCGATACCATGCAGCTAAAACTGGCTGAGATTTGTCTGCAGCCCCCGCTGGGACGTGAGCAGGATTTTTATAAAAATACTTTAACTGCCGGCAAAAAGGTAAAAGGCATGTGTAACAGGCCGGAAGATGTGATCTGTGTTGCTGAAGCAGGCCGTATTTTGGATGGTTTGGATGTAAGCGGTTATAAAAAATGGGGACGTTATAGCTTCTTAACCGATGATGAATATCAGCAGCTTGGCTTCGGGAAGGGGATTTACTATAATAAGGATTTATATGGCGCGAGGCTGCCCTGTATAGTCGAGTCATTAAAAGGAGATGCTTTTTTGATTTCTGAGAAGAATATCACCATAGAAAATAAACTGCATCTACTTGGTCGTCTGACTATGGTTGTCGGCGATAGTCTTGTTATTGGTGATGGTGTGCGGATGGAACAAGCCTTGCTGATAGTAAAGAATAATTTGAGGATCGGCGCCAATTGCAGTATCAAAGGGATTATTGCTGCCGGAGGTGAAGTTACTATTGGTGATAACTTTACTTTACAGCGCCGTGAGGATGTGTTGGAACCATATTTCGCAGCGGTGTATTTAGAATGAATATATAAAAAGAACATTGCCCATCGGCAATGTTCTTTTTATATATTCAAGTTATTTTAATTCAATACTTGCGCCTGGCTCTACGATTAAAACTTTGGATTTTGTATGCGCTTCGACATCTTCTTTAAATTTAACCGGATCCTGCGCGATTAAAGGCCAGGTGTTATAATGGATTGGAATTACATAGCCGGCCTGCAGGAATTCAGCGGCGATAGCCGCGTCTTTAGGTCCCATAGTAAAATTATCGCCAATAGGCAGGACCGCATAATCAAATGCATCCAGCCTCTGCAGTAGCTGCATATCGCCGAACAAAGCTGTATCACCTGCAAAATAAAGTTTTGTACCATAGAAATCAACGATAAAGCCGCAGGCATGCCCTCCGGGAACGCCGCTGCCGTGGAATGCTAAAGTAAGGCGAACTTTACCGAAGGGAAATTCATGTGTGCCGCCCAAATGCATTGCATGTGCTTTAGCTCCGGCTTCACTGGCTACTCCGCAGACTTCTGCAGTAGAAATAATTGTTGCATCACAGTTTTTGGCAAGTTCTATTGCACTGCCAAGATGGTCAAAATGACCATGGGAAACGAAAATATATTCAACTTTAAGATCATTGATATCCTGGGTACTGCCCTCGAGATAAGGATCAAAAATAATGGTATGGTTTTCGTGAGTCAGAGTGAAGCAGGCGTGATTGATAAACTTAAAAGTAGTAGGCATAAATTATCAACTCCTTTAAACATTTTCCATTTATATTATAACATAGGAGATGCGTATTTTTTGTGAAGAAGTTTAATAAAACTTTACAGTACCAGTAGAAATGGGGTAAAATTTAACTATCAATATCTAACAAGTGGGAGAAGTGACGTGAATTTAAGCAAACAACAGTTAATAGCTATTTCTTTAGCGATTTGCTGTGCGGCGGTGATACCGCTGCAGGCAGAAGCAAAGAAGAAAGAAAATAAAATGAGTGGAACGCAGGCAGTTGTATCGTCTGTGCCGCAGCCCCGCAGCCAGAAGCAGGTATTGGTGCAGAACACGCCGTCAGACTCGCGGCGTATGACCACGCCCAATCAAGCAAGAGTACAAGTACGGCCTGTTGCGGCAACATCGCAGCTGACGGCTAAAGAGGCTAAAAAGGCGGCGAAACAGAAAGAAAAAGAAGAGAAAAAGAAATCCTCAGCAAAAAATAAAACTAAGCAGCAAAAAAATGATGCGCCGGTAATCAATAAAAATAACGACAAAACAGGCAGCCTTTTCACAGGGCAAGGCGCTTTGCCTAAAGAGACAAACTCTGTGCTGCCGATCGGGTATAAGGAGCTGGGTATTTTTGGCGAAGCTGTTGCTACTAAAGCCCAGGCTGTAGCCTTACTGAAACAGAATAACCCGGATTTGCGATTGACCTGCAGCGCAGAAGAAATCGTTGATCTATACTGGCAGGAGGCTGGGCGCGAAGGTGTGCGGCAGGATTTGGCGTTTGCTCAGGCCCTGGTAGAGACAGGTTTTTTCCGTTTTGGCGGTGATGTAAAGCCGGAACAGAATAATTTCTGCGGACTGGGTACTACCGGAGGCGGTGTGAAAGGCGCGCATTTTAAAACCCCTGAGATCGGTGTACGTGCCCATATCCAGCATTTGCTGGCCTATACGACGCAGAAGCATCCTTCTACTAAGATCGTTGATCCGCGTTATGATCTGGCCCATGCAATCAGATTGGAACGAGGCTTGTGTGATACCTGGTATAAATTGAATGGTACCTGGGCTATGAGCCCCAATTACAGTGAAAAAATCATGGGTGTCTGGCAGAGAATGCTGGCCGTAGAAGCAGCAGAAACTAAAAATGAAAAGAATAAAAATGAGCATGACAAAAAAGATGACAAAGTTAAACAGGAAGGAAATCAGTCAGAAGATCAGCACAAAATGCGTGAGCTTGTTGACGAATTGCTGAAGAAAAATAAATAGCGCGGGTGCACAGTCAGACGACTGTGCATTTTGCGTTTTTAAAAATTTGAAGAGGTGAACAGTTTATGCATATCGTTTTAGTAGAACCGGAAATTCCCGGCAATACGGGCAATATTGCCCGTTTATGCGCAGCAACGGGCTGCCATTTGCATTTAGTACGGCCATTGGGATTTTCAGTCGAAGATAAATATTTGAAACGTGCAGGGCTGGATTATTGGAATCTGGTAGATGTGCACTATTATGACAGCGTTTATGAAGTACTGGAAAAATATAAGGATAACGCTAAATTTTTGCTGACGACAAAAGCACATAAGCGTTATACTGATGTACATTATGAAAAAGACAGTTTACTGATTTTTGGTAAGGAAACGGCAGGATTACCGGAAAAACTGCGTTTGGAATATGAGGATTGCTGCGTGCGCATACCGATGATTGCTGAAGCAAGATCGCTGAATTTATCTAATTCCGCCGCTATCGTCGCTTATGAAGCCTTGCGGCAGCAGGATGATTTTGCAGGTTTAAAAGTATAATTTTGCGGAGGGTAACAATGTTTGTTTTAAAGGAGTTTGAATTTGATGCGGCACATTATTTGCCGGAATATAATGGTAAGTGTGAAAAACTGCATGGACATACTTATAAATTAGTCGTAAAAGTAGAAGGAACGCCGGATAAGGAAGGTATGGTAATTGATTTTATCCGTCTCAAAAATATTGTGAAGGAAGAGGTTTTGAGCCAGTTGGATCATGCCTGCCTTAACGATATTTTGCAACAGCCTTCAGCAGAAAATATTGCCGTTTGGGTATGGCAGCGTTTGGAAAAACTGCTTCAGGGACCTAACTATAAACTGTATGAAGTTGAGGTTTGGGAAACTAAAACCAGCGGCTGTATTTACCGGGGTGATTTATAATGAAAGACGTACAGAGTGAATTAGACCGTCGTAATATTCCGTTGAAGCATGTCGGTATCAAAAATCTGCGCTGGCCCATAGGATTAAAAGATAAAGAAAAAGGTACGCAGCATACTGTTGCTGCCGTAAGTCTTGCGGTCGATCTTCCGCATGATCTGCGCGGAACGCATATGAGTCGTTTTGTAGAGTGTCTGCAGACATTGGGACCGGTGACACTAGGCTCTTTAGAGAATATACTTGACCATTTGAAGGAACGCCTGCAGGCTGAAAAAGCCTTTCTGCAGTTAAAATTTCCATATTTTATTTATAAAACAGCGCCTATCAGTGGGCAGCGGGCTCCGATGGATATCGATTGTGTTTATACGGCTGGAAAGGAGGAGCATTTTTCCCTGCGTATTTCTGCTGAGATACCTATCCAAACCTTGTGTCCCTGTTCTAAAGAGATCAGTGATTATGGAGCACATAATCAAAGAGCTTTGGCCAGGCTGGAGATCGAAGCGGGAGAAATGGTCTGGCTGGAAGAACTGGCAGCTATTGCTGATGCCGGTGCCAGTGCACCTGTTTACGGACTTTTAAAACGTCCTGATGAAAAGTTTGTAACTGAACAGGCTTATGATAATCCGCGTTTTGTCGAAGACGCCGTGCGCGAGATAGCGCTGCGGCTGGAGGCTGATCAACGTATCACCTGGTATCAGGCAACTGTGGAAAGCATCGAAAGTATCCATAATCATAACGCTTTTGCCTGTGTCGAAAAGGGTTGGAAGGACGTGGAAGTATGATTTTAAAGCTGGAAACGCAAACACTGGCAGATGAGTTCAGTCAATTGGGTGTCCACCCTGCCAGTGAGGCGATTTTTCTGCATAAAAGTGAGATCGTACCATTAAAACTTTTAAATATCCGTACACCTGCCGCCAATATTATAAAACAGGAGATGCTGGCCTGCGGCGGCGATTGCGCTATTCCTGCCGGTTGCGTGGTTTGTGCCGAAGAGCGTGTGGATGCAATACTGCTGGGCACGCAGAAGCATTATGCCAGACTGCTGGAGAAATTGGCTCAGATGTCTTATTTTGGCATGGCGAATATCAAAACTGAATTGGAAAATATTTTAAAGCCGCAGCCGCTGCAAACTATTTTAGCTGACGGCAGAACACTTCTTTATGATAAAATGTTAGTGATGGGAATTTTAAATATCACTCCGGATTCTTTTTATGCCGGTTCGCGTGTGCCGCAGATAGAGCAGGTATTGGAACGGGCCGGTAGGATGCTTGAGCAGGGGGCCGCTGTTTTGGATATTGGCGGTGAATCGACCCGCCCCGGCAGTGATGCCGTATCCGCTGACGAGGAACAGCAGCGGGTCGTGCCTGTTATCAAAGCATTGAAAGAGCGTTATCCGGATTGTGTGATTTCCATTGATACTTATCGTGCTTCGACAGCCGAGGCGGCATTGGGAGCAGGAGCAGATATTATCAATGATGTTACCGCCATGGAAGGCGATGCGGCGATGCTGGATTTGGTCGTCCGTAGCCAGGCACCGATCATTTTGATGCATATGCGTGGGACACCTAAAAATATGCAGCAAAACTGTGAATATAAAAATGTGGTGACAGAGGTCGCAGCTTATTTAGTGCAGCAGGCAAAGCTTCTGGAAGAACGCGGAGTAAAGAAAGAGAAAATTATTTTTGATCCAGGCATCGGCTTTGCTAAAAATGTTCAGCAAAATCTGCAGTTGATGCAAAGCTTAAAATCACTGACAGGCTTAGGATACCCTGTGATTTTGGCTGCGTCGCGGAAAAGTACTATCGGCAGCGTGCTGGGGGGAATCCCGGCAGAAGAGAGGCTGGAGGGTACGATCGCTGCAAGCTGTCAGGCTGTTTATGCGGGAGCGCAAATGGTGCGTGTGCATGATGTCAAAGAAAATCTGCGGGCGATCAGGATGCTGGAGGCGATCTTATGTCCGTCGCGTATATAGCTTTAGGCAGCAATTTAGGTGATAAAGCTGCTAACCTTGGGCAGGCTGTAAAACTGCTGCAGGCAAAAGGGCTGCAAATCAAGGCTGTTTCAAGCTTTTTCCAAACCGAGCCTTATGGGGTGACGGATCAGCCGGAATTTATCAATGCGGCTGCCTGTGTGGAAACAAGTTTGCCTCCGGAAGCTTTGCTGAAGCTGCTGTTGGATACCGAACTGGAAATGGGAAGGGTGCGGCTGCGGCATTGGGGCGAAAGAAATATCGACCTGGACCTGCTTTTATATGATGACCTGATTTATCACAGTGATAAGCTGACTTTACCGCATCCGGATATGCAGAACAGGCTTTTTGTACTGCAGCCGCTGGCAGAAATCGCAGCGGAGAAAATACACCCCGTTTATAAAAAAAGTATTCAGACCCTTCTAAAATCTTTGACAGACGGAGATGAATGAAATGAATTGTTGCGCTAATTTAAGTAACCTGGTAATCTACAGAGCTTTGCTGGCTGATCCAATCGTGAATGCGCTGCGCAGGCCTAAAGAATTTTTTGCACCTGAATTGGAAGGACTGCTGTTGGTAGCCGCCGAAGAAAAAGGCCTGACCGGTATTATTCCGCTGGAATATTTGCTGTCGGCGCTAGTGCATGAGCAGAATGTTTTTTCGACTGTTGCTGAAAAGAATGGCGGAAAAATTGGTGAAGGCCTGGCGAGAGCGGCTGCACATGACATTGTCATTCTGCGCGAGTTCATTGACGATGTTTTTGCCCGCTATAAGAACCATCCGCTGCTGGGAAATTATACGCCGACATTGTTCAGGCCATTGCCTGGACGCAGTAAACTGGAGAAAATTTTTCTGCATGCGGAAGGGGATGCTAACGGACGGCTGGCAGTAGAAATCTTATGCGGATATTATAATGACTATGGTTACGGCGCAATGCTTGATAACGGCGCTTTTGCCTGGAACGGCGAGCTGGAATGCCTGACCGGTACTAAAAACTATTCTGATATGACTTTTGACAAGCTGTATGGTTATGAGCATCAGAAAGAAGAGCTGCTTCGTAATACGGAAGCTTTTCTGAAGGGCAAGCCTGCTAATAACGTCCTGTTGTTCGGTGATCGCGGTACAGGTAAATCTTCGTCGATCAAAGCACTGGGCAATGCCTTTTTTGAACAGGGGCTGCGCATGGTCGAGGTCAAACGGCATGATTTTGCCCAACTGCCAAAGGTGATGCAGGAATTGGGCCGTTGGGGCAAAAAATTTATCGTTGTCCTGGACGATCTTTCTTTTGAAGAATTTGAAGTAGAATATAAAGCCTTGAAATCTATTTTAGACGGGGGATTGGAAGTAAAGCCGGATAATGTCTTGTTTTACGCTACCTCAAATCGCCGCAATATCATCAAGGAAGTATGGCAGGATCAGAATATGAGCGAACTGCACAGCCGGGACAGTATTAACGAAAAAATTTCTCTGGCTGACCGGTTCGGCATCAAATTATTTTTTGATTCTATGGACCAGGAGCAGTATTTCCGCTTGCTGGAAAATAAAGCCGCAGATGAAGGTCTGGCTATACCCCAGGAAGAGCTGCGTGCTGCGGCAGTGAAATGGGAAATGAGCCACACCGGACGTAACGGCAGGATTGCGCGGCAATTATTAGATTATTTGCATGGCAGGTCTTAGGAGTATAGAAAATGATTGAACTTAGCCAAGAGAAAATTATTGAGCGTTTTCGGAGCTATGTCAGCTTGGATACAGCTTCCGATGATAAATCAAAAACCTTTCCAAGTACAGAAAAGCAGCTGGTCTTGGCACGTCTTTTGCACCAGGAGCTGACAGCGCTGGGGCTGCAGGAAGTGGAGCTTACCGAATATGGCTATGTACTGGCAACACTGCCGTCTAACAGTGAAGAAGAACGGCCTGTGATCGGGCTGATCGCGCATATGGACACCAGTAATGAAGCTTCGGGGGCCGATGTCAAAATGCAGGTGCAGCCTGCTTACGAGGGCGGTGACATTATACTCAGCCCTGGTATCATATTAAGCCCGCAGGATTTTCCAGAGCTGAAAAATTATGTGGGACAGGAAATCATTACTTCTGACGGTACGACACTGCTGGGAGCAGATGATAAGGCTGGTATTTGTGCCATTATTTCGGCTTGTGAGTATTTATTGCGGCATCCGGAAATCAGGCATGGCAAAGTACGTCTGGCCTTTACACCTGATGAAGAAGTTGGCCGCGGTACTGAGCATTTTCCGATGCAGTCATTTGGCGCTGATTTTGCCTATACGGTTGATGGCGGTGCAATTGGCGAATTGAATTACGAAACCTTTAATGCCTGCAATGCGACGATAACTTTTTATGGTGTTTCAGTACATCCGGGTTCAGCTAAAAATAAAATGCGTAATGCTGTGACGATGGCTGCCAAATGGCAGATGTTGCTGCCGGCCGGCGAGCGGCCCGAATACACTGAAATGTATGAAGGGTTTTATCACAGTCTGCGGATCAGCGGCGGTACTGATAAAGTTGAGCTGGAAATGATTTTGCGCGATCATAACAGGCAGAAGCTGGAAGCGCGTAAAGCACTGCTTTTGAAAATGACGGATTACATGAATGCGGAATATGGTGCTGGCAGCGTTGTTTGTCAGTTAGAAGACGTCTATTGCAATATGAAAGAATATATCATGCCTGTATACGAAATCATTGAAAGGGCTGAAAATGCCATGCGTGCGGCAGGTGTAGAGCCGCAGCTGACGCCGGTACGCGGTGGTACTGATGGTGCACGGCTTTCGGAAATGGGATTGCCCTGTCCAAACATCTTTACCGGCGGGCATAATTTTCACGGAAGGTTTGAATATTTACCAGTGCCTTCCCTGCTCAAATGTGTGGAAGTATTGGTAAAACTGGTGCAAAAGTAGGCGAGAAGATGGTTGAAGGATTTTCACAGAGAAATAAAACCGAAAAACTGACAGTTACAGCCCTGATGACAGCATTATTTGCCGTTACGGCACTGGCATTCAAGGGTTTTGTCATTATACCGTCAATAACTGAATTAAGGCCGGTCAATGCCCTGCCTTTGATATTTGGCCTGCTGTTTGGTAATTTAGGAGCCATTGCGTCGGCCTTGGGTAATCTTTTTGGCGACGCTGTTGGCGGTACGCTGACTTTTGCCAGTCTGGGTGGCATGATCGGTAATTTTGCAATGGCTTACATCCCTTATAAGGTTTGGGGCGCACTGCTGTGCAAGCGTGATGAGAATATTTTGTTGCTGGACAGTGCCAAAAACTACTTGTGGTATTTTATTTTGGCCTTGCTTTCCGCCATTCCTGCAGCAGTAATAATTCCGCTGTTTACTGATTTTTTTGGTTTTGTTTCGTATAATATTTTGTTTGGGATTATTTTTGCTAATAATTTTTTAGTGGAATGTACGCTTGGCGTTGTATTATACGGTTTTTTCAGCCGAGCCTGTTTAAAGGGAAAGCTTTCGGCAGTACGGGCGATGGTATTTTCTTTGGATAATGTACGCGGTAAACGCATGTCAGCGCTGGTCCTGGCAGTTAATACCTTTCTGGCCTTTGGCCTGTCTGTATTCTTTTTCCTCAATTATTCTAATGAGATCGGCCAGCTGGCTATTTTGGTGCCAATGGGCATTCTGGCAGCAATGATGTTGTTGAGCATGGTAAAATAATACAACTCCCGTCCTTTAGAGGACGGGAGTTGTATTATTTATTTACGCTTCATACTTTGCAGCAGCGCTTTATCCCCGTCACTGACGCGGAAGGATTCGCGGCATTTCTGCAGGGCTTTGTTATAAGTAAAAGCGTCGAGCGTATTATTTTGGAAAAGGTTCATAGTTTTATCACGCTGTTTGATAAAGCACAGCGATAATGCCCAGGCTACAGCCATTTTTACATAATAACCTTCGTGCCGTACAGCGTTCAGTTCCTTCAGGGTATCATCGATATATGCGTCGTCGTTGTAATAATTCATCAGCATTACGACAGCGAAACGCAGTTCATATTCATTATGTGAAGCCAGATAGTGCTGCAGAAACCTGCGCCCCTGCTGCTGGTTTTTTCTGAAGGCTTTCAAACTGCTGCAGGTAACGTCGCAGACTGCCCAGTTGTCGATGCGGGGGACAAAAAGCTTAAGATATTCCAACAGTTTTGTAAAATCAATTTTCAGCAAGCCCAAAACCATACCACATAAAGTTGCTTCCTCGCTGTAGTGGAATGGTTTCTGCAAAGCTTGCTGTAAATAGTCTGGGTATTCTCCCTGACGGACGATTTCTGACGCCAGCTGCCGCAGTACGGGTATACGTATGCCAATGATGTTAGTGGTGCCGGGGCACAGGTCACTGTGGAATTTTTGGTATTTTTTGTCCTGCAAGCTCAGCAGGCGTTCTCTTAATGCTTGCATCAGTCAATATTCCTTTCCTGTGGCTTGATATGCTATAATTATAACGTATTTAAAAAAGCTTTGTAAATCAAGGAGGATTTATGCTTAATATTGGTTGTCATTTATCATCGGCTAAAGGCTATTTACATATGGGCAAGGAAGCGCTGGCTATCGGTGCCAATACTTTTCAGTTTTTTACACGTAATCCCCGTGGCAGTAAGGCTAAAGCCATTGATCCGGCGGATATTGAAGCCCTGTTGAAGCTATTGGAAGAACATGCTTTTGCGCCGCTGCTGGCGCATGCCCCCTATACGCTCAATCCCTGTTCAGCTGACCCTAAGGTACGTGAATTTGCCCGCATGGTGATGAAGGAAGACCTGCAGCTTTTAGAATTGCTGCCCGGGACAAGATATAATTTTCATCCCGGCAGTCATGTGCAGCAGGGGGCAGAGCAGGGGATAGAGATGATCGCTGAAATCTTAAACGAGATTTTGCAGCCACAGCAGCAGACAACAGTGCTTTTGGAAACCATGTCCGGCAAGGGCAGTGAAGTAGGACGAAATTTTACTGAATTGCGTGCGATCATCGATAAGGTGGAACTGCAGGAAAAGCTGGGCGTGTGCCTGGATACCTGCCATGTCTTTGACGGCGGTTATGATATAGTCGGCGAACTGGATAAGGTACTGGCAGAGTTTGATAACATTATCGGGCTGGAACGGCTGCTGGCGATCCATATCAATGACAGCTTGAACGGACTGGGCAGCCACAAAGACAGGCATGCCAAAATAGGCCAGGGAAATATTGGTCTGGAAGCACTCAGTGCTGTTACCAATCATCCTCGGCTCAAAGATTTGCCTTTCTATCTGGAAACTCCGAATGAACTGCCCGGATACAAAGCTGAAATAGAGCTATTAAGATCATTATATAAGTGGTAATAAAAAACAGGCTGACGTTTAAACGTCAGCCTGTTTGCTTAAAAACTTACTTGGCCTCAGCAACAGCTTTGTTGATATCAGCAATAAGTGCTTCAACATCAATGCCGTGAGCGCCTGCGCCCTGTCCGATAGTTTCGTAATGAGCTGCCATGCAGCCTACACAGCCCAAACCATATTTGGCAAATACTTCCAAAATTTCAGGATGTTGTTGAACAGCATCAATGATGCCGGTATCTTTAGTAATAATATCCACTGATAACCCTCCTTTAACAGGTACTTTGATTTGTCAGAGAGGCGTGTCTGTGTTAAAATGACAACAGATGCCTGAATGACTTCATGTATGGATATATTATAGCACAGAAAATGTAAAAATAAAGCTGTTAGTTGTGGCAGAAGTGCAAAAGAAATGTGAGGGATAAATGATGGAAATGGAAGAGCACGCAGAAGCATATGCAGCAAGTCTAAAAAGAGTACAGGAAAGCCTGCAGGCTTATCCGGAGCTGGAAGTAAAAATATTGCCGGGATCAACACATACTGCGGAATTGGCGGCTCAGGCTTTGGGTACGACACCGGGGCAGATCGCTAAAACTTTGTGCTTTTTAGCCGATGGCGAGCCGGTATTGATCGTGGCCTGCGGTGATAAGAAAATAGATACTAAAAAATGGGGCCGCGCCATCGAAGCGAAAAAAATAAAAATGGCGGATGCGGAAACTGTCATGCAGGTAACCGGCTTTGCTCCGGGCGGAGTGTGCCCGTTTGCGCTGAGGCAGCAGGCTAAAGTTTATCTTGATAACAGTCTGAAAGAATATGACATTACTTTTATTGCAGCCGGTACGCCGCACTCGGCTTTACCGATCAGCGCGGAAATGCTGGAAAAGGTAACGGGTGGCACCTGGGTCGATGCAACTAAATAGTCAGTGTTTATTTGGCAGAAGGTGAAATTTTCGCTTTTCTGCCATTTTATTTTAGTATGTAAAAAACTCAGGGCTTTGAGGGTATTGCCTGATACAGGTAACGAACAAGGTGGTTTAGGTCCGTCTGGTGTGGTATAATTTATTTGTTGAAAATTTACATTAGGAGAAGTTTATGAGCGTTGATAATAAATTTTTAGTGCGTGACAAAATAAACGTGAAAGTGACCGGCTTAGGCAGCAGTGGTGAAGGTGTCGGTAAGGTAGACGGCTTTACCATTTTTGCACATGGCGCTTTAACTGGTGAAACAGTAGAAGTAGAACTGGAACGTGTCAAGAGAAACTATGCATCGGGTAAGGTAACGTCTGTTCTGGAAGCATCACCTGACCGGGTGGAGCCGTTATGTCCTGTTTATGAAGCCTGCGGCGGCTGCCAGCTGCAGCATTTAAATTATGCTGGGCAATTGCAGGCTAAAGAGCAGCAGGTGCGTGACGCCCTTTTGCGGATCGGACATTTGCAGGAAATCAAAGTTATGCCGATCATCGGTGAAGATGATCCGTGGCATTATCGTAATAAAATGCAGTTCCCGGTTGCATTTGAGGATGGCATCCTGGAAATTGGCTGCTATGCTGCTGCTACGCATAAAGTAGTGGGCGTGGAAAGCTGCCTGATCCAAAAGCAGCGTAATAATGATATAGTTGCCGTTGTGCGTCAATGGATGCAGCAATATGAAATTCCTGCTTATAATGAAAAAACAGGCAAAGGCGTAGTGCGTCATATTATGGGACGTGTTGGCGTCAATACCGGCGAAGTGATGGCTGTTATCATCACCGCCGGTTACGATCTTCCACACGGGAAAGAACTGGTAAAAATGCTGCGCGACGCTGTACCGGGCTTAAAAAGCGTGGTGCAGAATATCAACAAAAAACAGACCAATATCGTCATGGGTAACAAAACACGCTTATTATATGGTAAAGCTACTATCAAAGACAGGTTAGGCACCCTGAAATTCAATATTTCAGCCCAGTCGTTTTTTCAGGTCAACAGCGTTCAGGCCGAAAAACTTTATAACAAAGCAGTGGAATTTGCTGCATTGAGCGGTGCGGAAACCGTTGTGGACTGTTACTGCGGCACAGGTACGATTTCTTTGTATCTGGCTAAGCACGCGCAAAAAGTTTATGGAATTGAAATTATCGCTCCGGCTATTGAAGATGCCAGACGCAATGCGGAAGATAACCGCTGTGATAACGCGGAATTTATTTTGGGCGATGCCGCTGTCAAAATGCAGGAACTGGCAGAACAGGGAGTGCGTTCGGAAGTAGTGCTGCTTGATCCGCCACGGGCCGGCTGTGAAGAAAAGGTGCTGGCGGCCATTGCGCAGGTCAAACCGCAGCGGATCGTGTATGTTTCCTGCAATCCGGCTTCGCTGGCCCGCGATCTGGCTTATCTGGAACAAAACGGTTATCAGGCGGTGATCGCCCAGCCGGTCGATATGTTCCCTATGACGCATCATGTGGAGACGGTTGTGTTGATGACCAAAGCAGAGGTCAGATAAACTGAATTAAAGGAAGAACTGGATATGGAAATTTTAAAAGCCGAAGAGAAAGATTTAGAAGAAATACTGCAGGTGCAATATTTGACGTTTAATAGAGAAGCAGAAGCATTTAATGATTTTAATATTGAGCCAATGGCACAGACTATTGACGCATTAAAAGAAGAATATAAGAAATATATTTTTTTGAAAGTAGTGAATGCCGCTGGCAAAATTATCGCTTCTATTCGTGGTTATATTGAAAACGGTACTTCCTATATAGGAAAGACGTTAGTTCATCCTGAATATCAGGGGCGCGGTATTGGCACGGGGATGATCAGGAAACTTGAAGAAATCAATCAAGCATCAAGGTACGAGATCAATGCAAGCGTTAGATGTCCTGAAAATATAAAGCTGTATGAACGGTTGGGATATGTGAGATTTAAAGAAACACAAACAGAAAACAATGGATTTGTTTATTTAGAAAAAATAAATGACTGGCACTAACTATTTAGATGATGGACAAGGAGCAGTAACAATATGAAGATTTCCAAGAAGGATGCTTTGGCCTGGTTTGAATTTTTTGCGCAGCTGCCTGAGGGCGAGCAGCTGCTGGTTAAACAGCAGGAGCTTGTTTATGCTGCCTTTGCGCAGATCGAGGCTGCAGTCATAAAAAGAAATGAAGAGCTGATGGCACAAATACCCGGTTTGAAAACACTGAAGCAGAGAACGCTTTTTGTGGGACCGGAAGATAAATTCCCCGATGGCTGCCGGTCCTGTTTGCTGGGCAGCGGGCTGACCGCTATCAGAAAAACAAATAAATGTAATTTGCAGTGTAAGTTTTGCTATAATTACGGTGAACTTGATGCTATTGAGCCTGTAGGTGAAGGTATTTGGGTCATTGGCGGGACAAAGTTTTATGAGCAGGATCTTGATCTGCTGATGTCGATCCATAAAAAGCCTACAGGCGTTGCCTATGTTTATTTAGAACCTTTTATGGAAATCGAGAAATATTATAATATTATTCAAAAATTTAACAAAGCCGGTATTTATCAGCATCTTTATACCAATGGTACTTTGGCTACGGAAACAACGCTGAAAGCGTTGGGGGAGGCCGGTCTGGATGAGCTAAGGTTTAATTTGGGTGCCTCCGGCTGCGCTGATAAGGTGATTGAAAATATCGGCCTGGCTAAAAAATATATCAAAAAAGTCGGTATTGAAACACCTATGACGCCTGAGTTTTTTGAAAAATTCTTTGTGAAAAAGCAGGCTATCTTGGATACGGGTCTGGATTTTATCAATTGTGCGGAGCTGCATTTAAATGGCAATAATATCGATAATTATTGGGGCGAAAAAATGTATATTGCCCGTCATGGCTATATCTCACCGATCTGGAGCCGTGAATTGACCCTGCGATTTATGGCGGTCGCTGACAAAGAAAAATGGGATTTAGTCGTACACGACTGCTCTAATGATACCAAGTTTGCCAGAGATCTGCATTTAGGTGCGCAAGAGGGGAAATGGTTTGGCGCCAGCAGTTATACAGCTGAATTTTTAGAAATACCTTATGCTGTATTTTTACCGGTGCTGCGTGACGATGATTTTCATTTTTTAGTTGAAGAAGAGCTGCCAGACGGCTATAAACCGGGAGAGATGTTTTTTTAGAAGGAGTGGCACCATGGCAAATATCATAGAAATAACTGATATTTCTGTTCCTGAACTGGAAGTATTTGCACAACTGACAGAGAAGCAACTGCGCCATAAGCTGGAACCGGAAAAGGGTATCTTTATCGCTGAAAGCGGCAAGGTCATAGAGTTGGCACTGGCGGCTGGCTGTGAGCCTGTTTCCTTTTTGATGGAACGTAAGCAGCTCACCGGTCAGGGCAAAAATATTCTTGCCCGCTATGATGACGTTACAGTCTATACCGGTGACAGGGAGGTGCTGGCCGGCTTGACTGGCTACAGGCTGACTCGAGGAATTTTGTGCGCTATGCGCCGCCCTCAGCTGCCGCCGGTGCAGCAGATTTGTGCCCAGGCCAGCAGGGTGGCAGTATTGGAGAATATCACAGATGCTGCCAATGTTGGAGGAATATTCCGTTCAGCAGCGGCGTTAGGTGTTGATGCAGTGCTGGTGATGCGGTCCTGCTGTGATCCGTTATGCCGCAAAGCCGTACGTGTCAGTATGGGAACGGTATTTCAGATACCCTGGACTTATATCGAAAATGGTATTGCACCTTTGCAAGAACTTGGGTTTAAAACAGCGGCGCTGGCTTTGCGTGAGCAGGCCGTCAGTATTGATGACCCCAAGCTGATGGCTGAAGCCAGGCTGGCTTTGATTTTTGGTACTGAAGGCTACGGCTTAGCTCAGGCTACGATCGATGCATGTGATTATGTGGTGCAGATACCTATGGCGCATGATGTGGACTCGCTTAACGTTGCTGCGGCAAGCGCTGTGACGTTTTGGCAGCTGAGACATCAATAATAAACAGTTAAAAATGGTTGCTTTCGTGTGAGAGGTGACGATCATGAATTATAAAGTTTTAGATATGGAAAAGTATTACCGTAAGGATATTTACAGGCATTTTACGATGGACTGTAAATGTTCTGTTATGATTACGTCCAAAATCGATGTGACCGATTTGGCAGTGTATTCGCAACAAACCGGGACTAAGTTTTATATCAATTTTCTGTATGCCCTGGCTAAGGCGCTGAATAGTAGAGATGATTATAAAATGTGGTATTTATATCAGGAAGACAAGCTGGTAGTGTTTGACAAGATCAACCCTGCCCATTATGTTTTTCACGAGGATACTGAAACTTTTACAATAGTTTACACTGAGTTCAGTGAAAATTATCAGGAATTTTATAACAACTGCTGTGCTGATATTGAAAAAGGCAAACAGACCCGTATATATGGGCTGGATGGCAGTAAATTGAATTATTTTGACGCGTCTTATATTTCCTGGTTATCCTATGATGCGCTGCATGTAGAGTTGCCTGATGGGCATCTGCATTTTCCGCCGATCATTAACTGGGGCAAATATAAAAATGAAAACGGCAGATTGCTGATGCCTGTAACTGTAAGGATGAATCATGCGATTGCCGATGGCTATGTAGTTTCCAAGGCTTTTTGGCTGCTGGAACAGGAAATAAAATTATTGGTTGAAAGTTGAAATGCCGGTTTAAAACCATTAGTTTACACTGCTTTTTGAAAGTTTTGTTTATTTAAAATACAGTTTCTTGAATCAAGAATCAGAGGGCACGATGCTTATTTGTAAAGCAGGAAAAGGGGCGTTAAAATGTGGTTTGTTTTTGCAGTGCTTTCAGCTGTTTTTGCAGCAGCGACTTCTATTTTGGCGAAGATCGGTATCGAAGGGGTCAATTCTAATCTGGCTACTGCTATCAGGACAGTGGTTGTTGTAATTATGGCGTGGGGGATAGTTTTTTTTACTGACGCACAGAGCGGAATAACTGAGATCAGTAAACGCAGCTGGATATTTTTGACGCTTTCAGGTTTAGCAACGGGTGCCTCGTGGCTATGTTATTTTAAAGCCCTGCAAATAGGAGCTGCTTCCAAGGTAGTGCCGGTAGATAAATTCAGCATCGTAATTACTTTGGTGATGGCAGCGGTATTTTTACATGAACAGTTTACTATGAAAACAATTATTGGATCTGTTTTGATTACGTTGGGAACATTTGTGATGATTTTATAAAGTGATGCAGGTCAACCGTATAAAAAACTGGAAGAATTTATAAGTGCGGAGAGGTAAGCAGATGATAACAAGGCAAAAATATCAGGATTATATCAGTGTGCTGAAAGAGGAATTGATTCCGGCGATGGGCTGTACTGAGCCGATCGCTATTGCTTATGCCGGTGCTATTGCCAGAAAGCACTTGGGCTGCCTGCCGGAGCGGGTAAAGATAGAGGTCAGCGGTAATATCATCAAGAATGTCAAAAGTGTTATCGTGCCCAATACAGGCGGTCTGCGCGGCATTGAAGTGGCGGCAGCTGCTGGTATCGTAGCCGGGGATGTGGACAGGGAACTGAAAGTTATTTCGGAAGTGAGCGCGGCAGCTGTTGACGCTATCCACAGCTTTTTAAAAGCGGTGCCGATAAGCGTTGATTTTTCTGACAGCAAAAAAATCTTTGATATTATGATCACTGTTTATGGCGGCGGTCATTCTGCCTATGTCCGCATCTGTGAATTCCATACTAATGTTGTGGAGATCAAAGAGGACGATAAGTATGTGTTGCAAAAGGATGTTGCGGTAGAAGACAGTCTGGGTTTTACAGACCGCGAATTCATGAATGTACAGGAGATACTGGAATTTGCCGATACTGTAAAAATCGAAGATGTCAAAGAGCTGCTTGATCAGCAGATCTTCTGCAACGTCAATATTTCTGAGGAAGGACTGAGCGGAGATTATGGCGCTAATATCGGCAAAGTGCTTTTAAAGACTTATGGCGACAGTGATGTAAAGATCAGGGCTAAGGCTAAAGCCGCCGCTGGTTCTGATGCCAGGATGAACGGCTGTGAGATGCCGGTCGTTATTAATTCCGGCAGCGGTAATCAGGGTATCACGGCTTCCATACCGGTAATAGAATATGCTAAAGAGTTAGGTGTTTCTGACGAGCGGCGTTACCGTGCTTTACTGGTCTCCAATCTGATCACGATCCATTTGAAATCCGGTATTGGCAGGCTGTCTGCCTACTGCGGTGCCGTCAGCGCCGGTTGTGCCAGCGGGGCCGGGATTGCTTACCTGTATGGCGGCGGTGTTGATGAAGTATCGCATACGATCGTCAATTCGCTGGCAATAACTTCAGGTATCATCTGCGACGGCGCAAAAGCCTCGTGCGCCGCTAAAATAGCTACAGCTATCGACGCCGGGATTTTAGGCTACCATATGTATAAAGAAGGTCAGCAGTTCTATGGCGGTGACGGTATCGTCAGCAAAGGCGTCGAGAATACTATTAAAAATGTAGGACAGCTGGCCAAAGAAGGTATGGCGGCTACTGATCAGGAAATTTTGCGGATCATGACGAAAACAGGAAACAAATAAGCGCAGCAGCCCGCTCAAAGGAAAGTGATAATATGCGGATAAAAAAGAAATATATCTATATTGCTTTGGGTCTGTGGGCGCTTGTAACAGTAACTTATTTTACGCTGTGCAAAATAGCCAGCGATCAGGCTCTGCTTATTTTCAATAAAGCCATGTCTACTCAAAAAGTGCTTAAAGGCTCAGTGACGATTAGCAGTATCGATGCCGACATTTGGGGTCGGGTTGCCTTTAAAAATCTTGTCTGGCTGGATACGGACGGTCAGCCTATAGTGCATGTGCCGCAGGGGCGTTTTAAGGTACAACCGTGGGACATCATTACCAGAAGCATCAGTACAGCGACTATCAGGGAACTGGAATTGGACAATGCTTTGTTTGCTGTAAGATTCAACCGAAAGATGCAGCTGGATATTTTTGAGCAGGAGCAGGCGAAAAGAGTTATTGACCGTGCAGAACAAAAAGAAGCTGTTTTGTTGGGGAGTGAAATTGCCGCTGAAGCTGAAATACCGGCTCAGGACAGTCCAAAAGTGCAGGAAAGCCGGCAGGGACGGGAGAGAGCAAGGCATGAGTTAAATCTTGATTTGGGAAATAAGCGGCTGAAGCTGCAGGTTATTCTGAATAAGTGTACTTTAACTGCCGGGTACCGTAACCGTTATTTTGTTCTGAACGACGTCAATGCCAAACTGGATATTGATACAAAGAAAAAACTTGCTATCGACTTTGTTACTGGCAAATTCGGCGGCACCATGGTCGGCGACGGGTTGGCAATCAAAGGGGATATTGCTTTAGCGCAGCAGATTCCGCATTATGATCTGCATTTGGAGCTTTATAATGTGCTGCCCGCTTCGCTGGGGATAGCAGACATCAAAGATACGGTTTCAGTTACTGCCGGTGTCACCGGCGAGCTGCCGAGCCCGGTTATCGACGGACATCTGGAGTTTAAAGAACTGAATATTCCTGGACTCCATTTTTCCAAAGTCAGAGGTGATCTGCATTATGAAGATGCTCTGCTGAAATTTACTAATGTAACAGGTAATGTTTTTGGCGGCACAGTAGAAGCCTTTGGGGATTATCATCTGGATACAAGATATTATAATATTGATGCGCTGGGCCACGAACTTCTGGGCAGCATTGCCGCCCGTAATGGCAAAATAAAATGCAAGGTCGAACTGGACTTTAAGATCCGTTCACAAGGTGATCCGAAAACCGCTTTGACTTATGGCAGCTTTAAATCAGGGAAGGGGTCGTATTATATTATTCCTTTCGAAAGCATCAGCGGTGAGTTTTCCAATCAAAATAAACGTCTGGAATTTAAAAATGTCGTTATTGAAACGAAAATGGGTGTAATTAAAACTAATGCTTTTGATATAGTGGACGGTAAACTGCATATTGGTGAAATTTATCTGGAAGAGCCAGATAGCGGAAAAACTATTAAAATAATCTGACAGAAATACTTCAGAAAATTGGGAGGAAGACGGCGATGGGCAAATATAAAAAACTTTATGGCACGCTTTTGCTGGGACTGATTGCCATTATTATTTTGCTGACTGCTGTTTTTTCCTATAGCAGAAGTATTGAAGAAAGTTATAAAGAAGAAAATATCAACTCCCTGAAAGAGCTTTCTAATCAGGGGGCTTTGATGCTGAATAATGAAATCAAAAACAAACAAAATCTTTTAGTAGAGCTTTCGCATGATGTCAGCCGTATTTTTGCCAACGATCCACAGGCGGCTGCTGTCTATTTGAAAGAAGCTGCCGCACGCAATAATTTTAAACGAATCGGAGTGGCGTTGACAGATGGACGTGCTTATACGACTGATGACATTGAGCTGAATATTTCAGAACGTGGGTATTTTAGCAGGGCCCTGCATGGTCAGATGACTGTTTCACGTAATCTGGACGATTATACTGATGGCGGCAGGATCGCTGTTTATGCAGTGCCGATTCTTTCTGATGGCAGTGATAAGCCGATCGGTGTTTTGTTTGCCACTTACAGCATGGATACCTTTAGAAAAACTATTGAAGTATCATTTTTCAGCGGCGCCGGTTATTCGTATGTGGTGCAGGAAAATGGTGATGTAGTAGTTGATTCCAGGCATCCGGAAAGCTTTAAAAATTTTAAAAATGTTTATGCGGCTTTATTGACGGCAGACCCGAAGAACAACAGAGACAGTGCTGAAAAACTCTGGCAGTTGATCAACAGCAAAAAAGACGGGTATATAGAATTTTATAACGGCAGCCAGAAATATATGTATTGTTCCCCGATCGGCGTTAATAACTGGATGTTGCTGACAGTTACCCCTGCCAGTGTTATTGAAGATAAGACAAATATGGTTTTGCATAAAACGTATTTGCTGGGCATCTTGCTGATAGTTATTTTTTTACTGTTGATCTGGCATATCATGCGTATCCATACCCGCAACCAAAGGGAACTGATGAATATCGCTTATGTAGATGAGATTACCGGCGGTTATTCTTTTGCCAAATTTTTTAAAGAGGCGGAACCGCTGCTGCGTGCTGCTGATAAGAAAACGGCAATTGTCAGTATGGACATCGACGGTTTTAAATATTTTAATGATATGTTTGGTTATGAGGAAGGCAACGACCTTTTGCGTTATATCTGGCAGGAAATAAGAGCAAGCCTGAATGAAGGCGAAATATTGGCGCATGGTGTTGCCGATACCTTTATCTTTTTGCTGCGGTTTGATACGAGAGATGAACTGCTTTGGCGTATCAACGATTTATGCCTGTATTTAAATCACTATATAACTAAGAGCGGTCAGGTCTATAAACTGTCGCTTTCGATGGGTATTTACGAGGTCGACGGCGAAACAGACGATATCGTCAGTATGGCGGACAGAGCATATATTGCCCGGCAGACAATAAAAAATAAAGGCGATACGGCGTGGGCTTTTTATGACGGTGCTGTCCGTGATAAGCTGCTGCATGAAAAAGAAATTGAAAGCCAGATGGAAAGAGCCCTGGCTGAAGGTGAATTTATTGCTTATTATCAGCCGAAATACAGCACAAAAGAGCAGAGGCTCATAGGAGCAGAAGCTTTGGTGCGCTGGCGTCGCAGCGATGATGTTATTGTGCCGCCTTATCAGTTTGTGCCGCTTTTTGAACGTAATGGTTTTATCAATAAGCTTGATCGCTACATGTTCGAATTGGTATGCAGGCAACAAACATTGTGGCTGGGTGAGGGTCTGGCTCCTGTGCCGATCTCGGTCAATATGTCGAGGATGTGCCTGTATGATCCGCATATAGTTGACGAATATATCGGCATTTTGGAGGAAAGTGGCCTTCCTGCTGCTTATGTCAAGCTGGAACTGACGGAAAGTGCTTTCTTTGAGAATACCAGTATCATGAACGGTGTGATCGAAGCGCTGCACAAAGTGGGGATCAAGGTCTTGATGGATGATTTTGGTACCGGGTATTCATCTATGATGATGCTTAAAAACGTGGATATCGACGTATTGAAGCTGGATAAAAGCTTTGTAGACGATATTGGCGATGAGCGCAGTGAAAAAATCATTTCCAACATTATTTATCTGGCCCATTCGCTGCAGATAGAAGTGACTGCCGAGGGTGTGGAAACTAAAGCGCAGTTTGAATTTTTGAGAGATGTTGGCTGCGATTATATCCAGGGCTATTATTTTGGTAAGCCGCAGCCGGCAGAAGCTTTTGCGGACCTGCTGCAAAAAGAAACCTGGAACGGGAGTGACGCTGATGCTGATACGAAAAGCTGAATTGCAGGATGCGGAGACCGTGTATGTCCTGATATGTGAATTAGAAGAGCAGGTTTTGCCGCAGTCAGAATTTATCAGGAGCTTCAGCAGTTTATTGAAACTGCCGGAACATTTTTTACTGATCGGTGAAATTGACGGCAAGGCAGCGGCTTTTTTACATTTGCGTGTGGAGGAGCAACTGCACCACGCTGCTAAGATCGCGGAGATCTTAGAATTTGACGTGGCACAGGCATACCGCGGCAGGCAATTGGGGCAGCAATTTTTTGCTCATGCCAAAAAGCTGGCCAGTGAGAACGGCTGCCAGCAGCTGGAATTGAGCAGTAACAGGCTGAGGGAAAAAGCACATTCTTTTTATGAACGGCAGGGTATGCATAAATTTCATTATAAATTTACGCTGCCTTTGACCGGCAGTGCGGTAAGTGAAAATAAATTGGGCATTTAAAAGCAACGGCTTAATGGCCGTTGCTTTTTGTCTGTGCTCCATGCTGTGAACCATCGTTTTGTGGTACAATAAACATATATTTTTAACGAGCGGAGAAGAAGAATGATTGATTTATACAAAGTACCGTTAGGTTCAACAGCCAGAAATTTTTTTGCGGCTGCAGCAGAAAAAAACTACAGTTATGATGAAGCGTTGCTGGTGCTGCCCAGCAGACTGCTTGTTGAGCATACCCGCAAAGTAAGCAGGGGGCAGGCAGTTAGTTTTGAATATTTGACCAACCGTATCGTAACCTTGAACAGACGGCTGCTGGATCTCCCGGCTGAGGATAAACTGGAACTGATCTCCCGTCGGACGCAGGAACTATTAGTAGGCGATTTACTGCATCAGCTCAGCAAGCTGCAGGGACTGGATTATTTTAGCAAACTGGCTGATAAAGAAGGCTTTATCAAAGCTATTACCGGGCTTTTGGGGCAGCTGTCCCGCAGCGGTTCGACACAGGAAGAAATTACTACGGCGCTGCTGGAATGGGAAGAACGTAATCCGGCCTATGTAATGAAGGACCGTGAAGTAGCGGCTTTATATAATCTTTACCGTAATAAGCTGAAACAGAAGAACTGGTACGATGTGGAAGGACTGTACCGTTTGGCGGCGGCAGTTTTAGAGAAGCCGCAGGCCAGCTTGCCGTGGCAGCATTTGTATTTCAGTGAATTTTATCATTTTGACGCCTTGCAGCGGCTGATCATCAAGGCGTTGTCTGCGCATTGCCAGATCAGTATCGGCTTGATGTATGAGCCGAAGCGTCCGGAAATATTTGCTGCTGTAGAACGCAGTTATGGTTATTTGAGCGGTTTTGCCGGGCAGGCAGAGCTGAGCCAGGAGGCTGTAGAGCGCAAGCCTGCCTTGCAGCATTTAGTTGACAATTTGGGCCGCAGCGGCTGTTTGCCTCTGGCTGCTGCTGACGGTATAGAATTTATTGAAGCGGGTGACAGTGAGAGTGAAGTGCGGGCTGTGCTGCGTTCGATCAAGGAAAAGCTGCAGACCGGAGCTGCTTATGGCGATTTTCTGGTTGCTGTACGTGATTTTAATACTTACAGCGGTATCAGGGCTGTTTGTGACGAATATGGCCTTCCAGTGACTTTACCTGCGGCGGCTTCTTTAAGTGCGCAGCCTGTCTGTGAATTTCTGCGCCTGCTGCTTGCCGTGTCCGCAGGCGGCAGCGAAGCTGTTGCTGCCTATTGGCGTCTGCTTAAATGCGGCGTTGTCAAAATGGTCTATGGTTTTGATGGCGAACAGCTTAACAGATTAAAGCAGGATCATTTATACAGCAGCCTGCAGCAGCTGCGCAAGGCTGTTGCGGATAAAATTGACGAAATAGGGACTGCGCAGTGGTCGGCTGAGCTGAGCGAGCTGGAGGCATATCTGGATAAAGTGCCGCGGCGGGCAACGGTGGCTGCTTATGGCGAAGTTTTAAAGGGCGTTTTGGAAGCTTTGGCACTGCCGGAGAAGGTCGGCGCAGATTACAGAAAGGGCAGAGCGCAGCTGCGTGAGGTCAAAAATCTGACTGAAACAGTAAGACAGCTTGTGGAAGTGCTTGATACTCTGCAGGAAGATTATCAAAATGGCGGGTTGGAAAATATTGCCTTGAACGCTGCCGATTACAGCAGATTATTGCTGACTGCCTGTGCCGAACGGCAGGTAGTTCTGACGGCTGCTGACACTGAGGGGATTTTATTCGGTGAAGCGGCAAATTTACAGGGGCTGCTGTTTAAGTATGTATATATTATGGGACTGCGTGAAGGTGAGTTCCCGCGCAGTAAGAACGAAAGCTGGATCTACAATGACAGTGAACGGGTGGTTTTAAGCAGCGTCGGCGTCGAATTGGAGAATACAGCCTGCGCTTATGCGGAAGATAAGTTCTTTTTTGCAGCGGTAGCGGCGATGGCGACAGAAACGCTGACCCTGAGCTGGTACAGTGACGATGCGGCCGGTGCGTCTGCTTATGTGGAAGATGTAGAACGTTTATATGCTCCCGGCAGTATTGTAAAATGCAGAGCCGGGCGCTGCGGTCTGCAGCAGTCCTTATCAGAGCAGGAACTGCTGCAGGGATTGGCGCAGGCTGATCCGGAGCATAACTGGCTGTTGGAGCGGCTGGGGGCTGATTGGCCTCTGCGCAGCAGTATCGAAAAAATACGCAGGCAGGGTGGCAGTATTTATAAGGGGATCATTGAAGACGAGCGGCTGCAGCGGGCTGTTAATGAAGCTGTAGGCGGGTTTTTCAGCGCCTCTTATTTAGAAACGTATGCCCAGTGCCCCTACAGATTTTTGCTGAGCTATGTCTGGAAACAACAACAGTATGAAGAACTTACTGAAACAGTGGAGCCAACAGTAGAAGGCAATCTGCTGCATGACGTTTTAGCACGCTTTATGGCGTTGCATTTACAGGAAAAGCTGACGAAATATCCGCAAAAGCAGCTTGTAAGTCAGCTTGATGACATTATGACGTCAGTTTGTGAAGAATATATTGAAAATAATAAGATCGCCGTTACTGATTTCTGGCCGTCGCAGCGCAGGCGTCTGAATTTACTGCTGCGCCGCTGGCTGGAACGTGAGCTGGCTTACCAAAGAGAGTGGGAACCTTTTGTGCCGGTAAAGATAGAGTGGGATTTTGGCAAAAATGGCAGTACACCGTTAGCGTTATCAGTCGCGGGCGGCAAGATCTATCTGAATGGCCGCATTGACCGTATTGACAGTGATGGCAGTGGTTTATTCGTTACGGATTACAAACGTGGTGCAACACCGTCAGGCAGCGACTTAACAGCCGGCTTAGATCTGCAGATGCCAGTTTATCTGCTGGCACTGGCAGCATTAGAGCCGCAAAATGTCGTACTTGGCGGCGGTTATTATTCCTTGAAGGAAGCCCGGCGCAAAGGCGGTTTTGCCTTGCAGGCCCTGGGCAAAACGCCTTTTACCATAAACAATAAACCGTTCAGTGAAGGCGATGACCAGTGGTCTGACTTCAGTGATTTTTGCCGCATTACTATCAGAGGTTATGCCGATGCCTTGCATCAGGGTATTTTCCCTCCGGCTCCGCGCAAGAAATGCCCGGAGTTCTGTCCGGGGAAAGATATTTGCCGCGCCTATGGCAGTCTGGCAGCAGAAGGCGGTGAAGACAATGTTTGATTTTACTAAAGCGCAGCAGGAAGCAATAGATACTCTTGATCGGAACGTATCTGTTTCAGCCGGTGCCGGCAGCGGAAAGACTCGTGTCCTGGTTGAGCGTTTTGTCAATATTTTGAGGCAGAATCGTGGGCAGAACGGTAAAACGGTCACTGCCGCTGATATTCTGGCGATCACCTTTACCCGTAAAGCAGCAGGGGAAATGAAAGAACGCGTACGCAGGCGGCTGGCAGAATTGGAGCAGGAGGATGTTTTATATGCTGCCTTCTGGCGGCAGCAGCTGGAAATGCTGGAACAGGCACGGATCAATACTATTCATGGCTTCTGCAACAGCCTGCTGAAAGAAAATCCCGTAGAGGCAGGGCTTGATCCGGCTTTTCAAGTGGCGGAAGAAGTGGAAATGGATGAATTTTTACTGCGTACGGTGCAGCAGTTTGTCAAGCAGGGCCTGCGCGGTGGCGACAGTAATATTTTGCGTCTGGCTGACGAATATACAGCGGCTGATCTGGTGAAGCAGTTATTGCTGGCTGTCCCCAGGCTGGATGAGATTTTGGATTTTGGCGATCTGTCGCATCCTTATCAGGAAAGCTTGGCTGCACAAGGCGTTTTGCAGGAGCAGCTGCATTATCTGCTGATAGAGCTGGCGGAAGACAGGACAAAGGTCAAAGCGGCAGGCCACCGTCAAAAGCTGGAGCAGCTGCGTGAGAACCTGCCTCAGCTTTTAGAGGCAGCGGCAGACAGCGGCCGTAAAGAAAATATGACGCTGCTGGAGCGGTATGTGGGCAGCTTGGCAGCGACCAGCAGTGACAAAGCTGTAGTCAAAGCGGCGAAAGAGGTTTTGCAGAAACTGCGTTTACTGGCGGCTGACAAGGCTGCTTTAGAGCTGCTGCCCTGCTGGCAGCAGGCCTTGACAGACTGCTGTGCTTATCTAAGGCAGCAGCAGGAACTTAATAACATGCTGGGGTTTGACGACCTGGAAAGCAGAGCATTGGCGCTGCTTTCCAACAACGATCAGGTCTGTGCCAAAAACAGCAGGCGCTATCAATATATCATGGTCGACGAATTTCAGGATACGAACGAACGGCAGCGGCAGCTGGTGTATTTGCTGTGCGGCGGCAATAAAGATGAATTACGCGGCAATAAGCTGTTTGTAGTGGGTGATGCCAAACAATCGATTTACCGTTTCCGCGGTGCTGATGTCAGCGTATTTGCCCGCGTGAGACGCGATATAAAAGCCACAGGCGGCAGTAATATCGTTTTAGATGATAACTTTCGTACGGTCGATAAAGTGCTGGATTTGTGCAATCTGGCGTTTGCAGCACTGTTGGGTGAAGACCATGAGCAGGACGTTTATTTTGAAGCCCTGAACGCCAACCGGGCAACAGATCTGCTGCCGGAAATGCTGGCGGTCGCCTATGATAAAGACAGTAAGGACAGCCGCAGGGAAGCTGAAGCCGCCGTTATAGCGCAGCGGATACTGGAGCTGCATAATAGCGAAGCTGTCGCTTATGAAGACATGGTGATACTGCTCAGTGCCTTGACTACGGCAAAAGGCTTTGCGGCAGCTTTGCAGCAGGCAGGGATACCTTATAATATCGTTGACGGCAAAGGTTTCTATGAACGGCAGGAGATCATTGACCTGATCAATCTGCTGGTATTCTTAGAAGACAGCAGCCGCAGTCTGGAACTGGCAGGTGTGCTGCGTTCACCTTATTTTGCAGTGGACGACGAAACACTGACTGCGCTTTTTTTAGAGCTGAACGGCAAGGGACAGGAAGCAGCAAACCTGTGGCAATTGCTGCAGCAGGATAACTGGCGTTTAGTGAGTGGCAGCCAGAGAGAAGGTTTGCAGCAGGCTGCCGGAGTATTGCGTGAGCTGCGGCAGTGCGCCCTTGTGATGGCTCTGCCGGAATTGCTGCATACCATTCTGAAAAGTTTGCAGCTGGAGCCGCTTTTGGCAGCGCAGGACTTTGGTATGGAAAAACTGGCCAATGTCAAAAAAATGATCGCTCTGGCCGAGGCTTATACCACAGAAAAACACGGGACGCTGGCAGATTATCTGCTGCGTCTGCAGCAGCTGCGGCTGGCCTCGGCAAGAGAGGCGTCTGCGGCTGATACGGCTGGCGGCAGTTCGGTAACGATCATGACGATCCATAAATCCAAAGGGCTGGAATTTCCTGTAGTCTTTGTACCGGCACTGGATGCCAGGGGCAAGGGCGATACGGATATGCTGCGGTTCAATGCCGCAGTTGGGCTGGGGATAAAAGTCGATCTAGGCGGCGAATTACAGGATACCAGCGTTATGACGGAAATCAAGGAAATCGAAAAGCAGCTGGATACTTCTGAAAAACAGCGGCAGTTATATGTAGCTATGACAAGAGCTCAGGACAGGCTGATCCTTTCAGGGGCATATGACAGTGGCAGCAGAAGTAAAAGCGAGACATGGTTCAGCAGTCTGCGCAATATTTTGCAGGACTATGATCAGTTCCTGCTGAAGGAATATAAAGCGGCTGAGGTAAAGCCTGCCGTTAGCGCAGCAGCAACAGCTGATACAATTTTGGTCTCAGGCGAACTGCTGCAGCGTATCCAGCCGTTACCAGAGTATGGGCTGGCCTGGCAGCACAGCTTATCGGCAACGGCGCTGCAAACTTATCTCTACTGTCCACGTTGTTATTATTACCAGTATATTTTGCAGATGCCAGGTTATGAAATGCAGAAGGAAGCCGGAGCTGAGGGCTATTTGCCAGCCTCCCTGCAGGGTGAGGTAATTCATAAGGCCCTGGAGCTGCTGGTACATGGGTATGAACCGCAGCAGGCCTTTACAGCGGCGCTGCAGGCTTATAAGGTGCAGGGAAGTGCAGACAGAGCGCATGAGATCTATTGGCGCTATCTTAACGGGCCGCTCTATCAAAAGCTGCAGCAGAAGGAACGTAAAGCGGAAATCAGCTTTAGCCTGCCGCTGCTGCGTGAGTATGGCGTTGACGCTGCCTTTACTGGTTATATTGACTGCACTGTCTTTAACGGTGACGGGACTCTGACCATTATCGATTATAAGACCGGCTTGCCGCCGGGTGAGGATGAACCGCAGCAGGGGTATATTTATCAGCTGGCTCTCTATAAAAAAGCTGCCGCCGAATTATGGCAGCAGCCTGTCAAAATGGCGGAGCTGCATTTTCTGCAAAACAATTCCTGCTGGCAGTTGTCAGTCCACAGCGATGTGTTGGCGGAAGCTGCCGATTTATGTAAGGAAATTTTTGCAAAACGTACGGAATGTGAATTTGCTGTGAAAAACAAATATTGTCAAAACTGTCAGTTTGCTTACTTTTGCCCGAAGCACGAATAAACAGCTAAAAATTAATAAATAAAAAACACCTATGAATATAGGTGTTTTTTATTTACCCATAAGGGTTAAAATTTAATATTTTCACAGGTTAAAGAAACCTAAGAATGACGATACATACAGTATTTTTAATATTACTATTCGCATGTATAAATAAACCACAAACATTCCTGATACTTAAGAAGAATGGCAAAATATCACAATAAATTAAATGCTGGATTAATTATGTAAATAAAGATATCTTGAATACTAAAAACAAATATGTTATTATACTTAAAAATATCTATGAAGGAAAATAATAATTTAAAAATACAAACTTTTTTCAATAATGTGAATTAAAATTTACAAATTATAAAATATTGCAATAAAAGAATGATAGAAACTATCTGACAGAGATATTTTGTTTTTTAAAGGTGCAACTGACGGGTGTCATTACAAGGTAACATAACAACGCCAAAACCTTGGCGCTACATAACGGATGCCCCGATGAATATAAAGCTCAAATGCCAGATAAGGGAGTGATACAGTGAAAATTCCATTAAACTAAAGCTCAGACCAAAAAAATATTCTGAGTTTGGGGTGATCTGCTATGAAAGAAAAAGAAATGATAAACACAATCGAAACAAAAGCCAAAAGTATTGTTGGTTCGCTGGTGATGACCTGTCCGGTCTGCGGCAAAGAATTTGTCTGTAATAAAGCGCATCATGTTTATACGGCTTTGATCAAAAGAAAGCGCTACTATTATTGCAGGTACTCCTGCTTTAAAAACAGACCTGGCGCTAAGTAAATTTCCAGTGATGATTTTGCTAGTAACATGGAAATGTTTTAGTTGAAATATAATTTCCCCGGCTGCCTGACAGTCGGGGGATTAATATATTGAATTTTAAATAACTGAAGGACGGCGGAACTTGAAGAAAGTTTCACTGTCTTTTTTTATTGCGCAAATTTTTATAACAAACTTTACAAAGCTTTAACAAAAACAGCGTTTAGATTTAATCAAAATCAGCTATCATACATAACAGAGCTCGGAACTAAAAAAATGTGGAGGGTAGGAATGATGATGAAAAAGAAAATTGCGGCGCTGCTTTTGGCAGCTGCCAGCGCGATGGTCTTTACAGGCTGCGGCAGCAGCGATAACCAATCCAAAGGCAGTGTTGAGAAAAAGGTGCAGATCGAATATTGGCATGTGGCTTCCGAAAGCTTTGGCGGTGCGACAGTCAAAGAACTGGTAGCTGACTTTAATGCCAAACATCCTAATATCCAGGTCGTAGAAAAATATAATCCTGATATGTATAAAGGACTGACCCAAAATCTGCAGGCAGCTATCGCTTCCGGCAAAAATCCAGACGTTGTACAGATGGGCTGGTCGTATTTGAACTATGCCGCTGAAAATCTTAAATATACTGACCTGCAGTCAACGATCGAAAAGCAGGCTCCTGAAGATAAAAATTTCCTGAAAGACAATTATCTGCCTAATGTTCTGGCTTTAGCTCAGACTGACGACGGCAAACAAATCGGTATCCCGTATTCTATCAGCGTACCGGTGCTGTTCTATAATCCTGAAATCTTTACCGCGGCAGGACTTGATCCCAATAACCCGCCTAAAACCTGGAAAGAGGTAGTGAGCGCGGCGAAACAGATCAAAGACAAGACCGGTAATATGGGCTTCTTTATGCAGGAATATGCTGATAACTGGACTCAACAGGCTATCATCGAATCCAATGGCGGCTCGATGCTGAAAAATGAAGGAGGCAAGGTCAAAGCCGGCTTTGATACACCCGAAGCCGCAGAAGCCTATCAACTGCTGGCCGATATGGTGAAAGACGGCAGCGGCCTGCATGCTACCAATGAAGAAGGCTTCCAGGCCTACCTTTCCGGCAAGCTGGGCATGGTTTGTACTACGATCGGCAAACGTGCCAATTTTGAAAAAAGCGCCAAGTTTAAAGTCATGGCTGCCCCTTTCCCGCAGTTTGAAGGCAAAGAATTGAAAGTCCCTGCCGGCGGCAACTTCCTGATGCTGTTCTCTAAAGATGCTGATAAACAGAAAGCCGCCTGGGAATTTATCAAATATATCGAATCTCCTGAAGCTCTGGCTAAATGGAGTACCGGCACCGGTTATCTGCCGCCGCGTAAAGGTGTGGCCGAAGATCCCAACGGTTTCAAAAAGATGATCGAAGAAAACAAAAATATCCAGGTCGCTCTGTCCACGATGCCTAATCTGGTGAAATGGACCAGCTTCCCCGGCGCTAACGGCCTGCAGGCCGAGCAGCTTTTGATCGACGCCCGCGATATTATTCTGAGCGGTAAAGAAACTGCTGCGCAGGCTCTGCACGAAACGTCAGAAAAGATCAATAACTTATTGTAATACTAATGTTTGAACCGATCAGGGTGCTGCTTGCTGCAGCATCCTGATTTTTACCAAAGGAGAGTTGTTATGAACAAAGCCAAGTGGCCTGCGTTTTGGTTCCTGCTGCCGGCGGCGCTGCTGTTTATAGTTTTCTTTTACTGGCCGCTGCTGCAGAACTTATATCTCAGCTTTTTCAGCTGGAATATGATCAGCCCGACGATGAAATATGTAGGGCTGGCCAACTACGGTGCTATTTTAGGCAGTAAAGAATTGTACAAGATCATCGGCAATACGATCGTTTTTGTGCTGATCATGCTGCTATTTAATTTTGTGCTGCCATATATTTATTCGTTTATCATGGGTCATCTGCTGCAGCGCGGCAAAATGTTTTACCGTTCCGTACTGTTTCTGCCGGCCACCTTATCGCTGGCAGTAGCAAGTATCCTGTTTCTGTGGCTCTATAATCCGCTGGCCGGGCCTCTAAGTATCGTACTTTCGTGGTTTGGTCTGGAATCGCCGCGTTGGTTCAAGGAAAACCTGCTCGTTATTTTTTCCATCTGTACGATCATTGGCTGGAAGGTGTTTGGCTACAACCTGATCGTGATGCTGGCGGCAATGGTTGCCGTTCCTAAAGAAATGATCGAAGCCGCCAAACTGGAAAATGCTTCTAACTGGACGATCTTCCGCCGCATCATTGTGCCAATGACATCTTCGACGGCGATCTATGTTTTTACTATTACTGTAGTTTTCGGCTTGCAGTATGTGCTGGTGCCTGTCAATATGCTGACGCAGGGCGGGCCGGATCAGGGCAGCTCCAATCTGGTCTATATCGTATACCAGTACGGTTTTATTTTCTTCCAAACCGGTAAGTCGGCAGCGTTTGCCATTATCACCATGTTCTGTTATATGGCGTTCCTGTACCTGAAAAATAAATACCTGGAGAAAAAAGTTTATTATGAAAACTAAAACACATCAAGATCTGTGGTGGCACCTGCCGCTTTTGGCAGCGGTATTTATCCAGCTGTGGCCGATAGTTTTTATGGTCTCTACTTCACTCAAGGATATGGACCAGATCTTTCAGGCGACGCTGAACCCTTTGCCGCTGCCACCGACGCTGAATAACTATCTGACCGTTCTGGGCAATTTTCCGCTGCTTACTTATATCTATAACACCTTTTTTATTGCCGCCTTTGTCACGGTATTTAAAGTGCTGACCAGTGTTTTGGCCGCCTTTGCTTTTATTTACTATGATTTTAAATATAAAGAAACCGTTTTCAACAGTATGCTGCTGACCTTTTTTATTCCGATCACTGTGCTGATCATGCCGAATTATCTGCTGATGAGCAAACTGGAGCTGTTGAATACGCCCTGGGGCGTTATGCTGCCGCAGTTTGTTGACGGTATGGGTGTATTTTTGATGCGCCAGACTATGCGCGGCATACCAAAACCCCTGCTGGAAGCGGCTGTTTTAGATAATGCAGGACCGCTGCAGGTACTGCGCAAAGTGGTGCTGCCGCTGATCAAGCCGTCTGTTATCGCGGTCGGTATCCTGTTTTTTATCAACTCATGGAACGAATATTTCTGGCCGCTGCTGGTGCTGCAGGACAAAGAAACCTACACCCTGCCGCTGGCCCTGCAAATGTTTATCAGTGCTGAAGGCGGCAGCGAATGGGGTATCGCCATGGCAGTCGCCACGCTGACCAGCTTACCGCCGCTGGGCTTATATCTTATCTGCCAGAAATTTATACTCAATACCTTTATGCAATCGGGGGTCAAAGGATAATCTATGAACAGTATCGTATTTGAAAATGTCTGCAAATCCTACGGCGAGGCCAGGATCGTCAAGTCGCTCAACCTGGAGATCAAAGAAGGCGAACGGCTGATCTTGCTGGGGCCGTCCGGCTGCGGTAAAACTACCACGCTGCGCATGATCGCAGGTTTGGAGGATATTACCAGCGGCCAGCTGAAAATGGGAGGACAGGTAGTCAACGACATTGCTCCCGGCGAGCGCAATATCGCCATGGTTTTTCAAAGCTATGCCTTGTTTCCGCATCTTTCCGTCTGGGACAACATCACCTTTGGCCTGCATATCCAAAAGCTCCCGGAAGCGGAAATCAAAAAAAGGGCCGATGAAGCGCTGAGCATACTTAATTTGCAGGGCTACGAAAACTATAAGCCCAAGCAGCTTTCTGGCGGGCAAAAGCAGAGAGTGGCTTTGTGCCGTGCGCTGGTCAAACAGTCACCTTACTTTCTGCTGGACGAACCGCTGTCCAACCTGGACGCCCAGCTGCGCCAGCAGGCCAGAACAGAGCTGGTGCGTATCCACGAGATCTATAAACCGACAATGATCTATGTTACACACGACCAGGTGGAAGCAATGACAGTGGCTGACCGCATCGTAGTGCTGAAGGGCGGAGAACTGCAGCAGATCGCCGCTCCTGATACGATCTACCGTCACCCCGCCAATACGTTTGTCGCCGGCTTTATCGGCGCACCGTCGATGAATATCGTCAAAGCCCGTTTTGACCGTGACTGTATCTGTATCGGCAAAGCCGTGCTGCCGGTACCGGAACTTTGGCGTCAGGTGATCGGCGAGAGGCGTGAGCTGCTGCTGGGCATTCGCCCCGAACACTGCCGTTTGAGCAGCGGCGCTGCCGTGCAGGGCAGTATTACTTATGTCGAAAACACAGGCAATCAGCGTACGGTTGAATTGCAGTTGGAAAGCGGCGAAAACATCTGCGTCACTGTTAGTGACCGTAATGCCGATGTACACAGTTCCTGCGGCATCAGCTTTAGCTGGGATGATGTGAGCCTGTTTGACACCGCCAGCGGCAAAAATATCGGCTATGTTGAAAAAGGGGAGGTTGTTGCAGATGCAATGGGCTGTCAGTGATCTGGCTTTTGCCGGCTTCAATAAAAAATATCTCAGCGGCTTGCCGCTGTCCTATAACATAGAATTCTTTTATGAATTCGGTACCGACCATTATTGGGATAAGGTGCTGCTGCCGCTGGCGCAGAACAATAAAGAAAAACGCACTTTTTCTATCCACGGCCCCTGCGTAGCCGTAAATCTGGCTGACAGCAGTGATGAATATTATTTAAAGGCCTATGCTGCAACCTTTGCCTATGCCCAGAAAATCAAAGCTGAATTTGTGGTAGTGCATACCAACGAAGGTTATCATGGAGAGGCCAAAGCAGTAAGAGAACTGGTTTATCAGCGTTTAGGCGAAGTGATCAGCCTTGCGCAAAGCTATGGCGTGCAGGCAGTCATTGAAAACGTAGGCTTGCGTCCCTGCGGTTCGTTACTGTTTGATTTTGAGGAATATCTGGAATTGTTCGACCGCTATCCTCAGGCGCTGGCACTTTTGGATACGGGGCATGCCAATGTCAACGAATGGGATCTTCCTGAAGCCGTCAGGCGCCTGCAGAAAAAGCTGCTGGCTGTACATGTGCACGATAACGATGGCAGTGGTGACAGTCATCAGCCTGTAGGGCTGGGGACGATCAAATGGGAACCTTATTTCGCCGCTATCAGGGATTACGCTCCCCATGCCTTGCAGATTTTGGAATATGCCTATATCGAACCGGGCATACTGACGGAACATCTGCAAAAGCTGGAAAGCCGCTACGGCGCGCTGAGATTTTAAAATAGTGTGCATTGCCGTAAATGAGGGCAGAGTAAAGCAGTTGATTTAAAGAAAGAATGATACTAAAAACCGCAAGCCTTAACAGAGGCTTGCGGTTTTTAGTATGCGTTTGATTGATGTAATAACTGCTGCCTGATTTTATTTTGATCGCAGCAGAACGATTTCGTAGCTGGGAAGCTTGATACTACTGGCAACGCTGCTGTTGGAAGAAAATAATAAAAGTGCCGCCCAATATTTATAATAGGCTGACTGCATAACTGACAGAAACTTTCTTCAAGTTGTTTGAGTGTCGGTTTACAGGCAATCTTATTCAAATAAGCTTTGCTGCCGGTCTGCCTGTTTGTTCGTAAAAGTGCTCAGATAGGTGAATAACTGCTGATTATCCTGAATGATGCCATGCTGCCGGCATTTCTGCCGTAGTAGCTGCAGCAGCTGTTTACTGTTGGGACTGTCGATGACATATTGATTACCATAGGTATCGATATAGCGTTTTTTCAGACCGGGAAAGTGTCTGTCGAGCTGTTGGTAAAAGTATTCCCGGTTGCCGTCGCGCAGTGTCAGTCCCATACCAAAGCAAATAATGCCATAAACTCCGGCTTCGATACAGTAATCTAAAATACCCTGCAAATTAGCTTCGCTATCGTTGATAAAAGGCAGGATGGGTGCAAGCCAGACGATAGTCGGGATACCGGCGTCGCGTAATTTCTTTAAAACTTCAAAACGTTCACGGGTCGTACTTACGTGCGGCTCTATTTTTTTGCACAGATCCTCGTCCCAGGTGGTCAGGGTCATTTGCACTACACATTTTGTTGTCGCGTTTATTTTTTGAAGCAGGTCAAGATCACGCAGTATCCGGTTGGACTTTGTCAGCACCGTAAAGCCGCAGCCATATTTATATACCAGTTCCATAGCCTGCCGTACGTTGCCCAGTTCGGTTTCCAGCGGGATATACGGGTCGGTCATCGAACCTGTGCCAATCATACATTTTTTACGTTTGCGACGCAAGGCTTCTTCCAGTAATATGAGTGCGTTTTGTTTGACTTCGATGTCTTCAAAAGCATGTGCCATTTGGTAACAACTGCTGCGCGAATCGCAGTAAATACAGCCGTGCGAGCAGCCGCGATATAAGTTCAGACCATTTTTAGCTGATAATATGCCTTTGACTTCTACATAATGCATAGCCGTACCTTTCTGCTCCAGACAGGCAGCGCTGCTGAATAAAAAATATCAGGGCAGATGTTGATTAGCTTTCATTATACCACATACTATATCTGTCTGTTTACAGGTGGTTGAATGAGCTGCGGGACTGGTGCCACCGGGAACTTTGGCGGCTATCAAAACGTATGGGCAATAACGAAACCAAACTGCGTCGAAAATATCTGTTCGTATGTCTTGTGGGGGGGTACAACAGTGCTATAATGACAATAGGTATAACTTATTTAAAATGTTTTTAATTAAAAGCTTTAAAAATACGCAGAAAATTTAAAGGGAGTACCGGGTGCGTTTTGACGTACCAACTTTTTGAATGAGCTTTAGGGGAGGTAAGGGAAGATGCAAAGAGGAACAGGACTTTTGTCTAAAAAAATATTGGCGGCGCTGCTGAGCGGCGGAATGCTGCTGCTGCCTAATTGGGGTTATGCTTTGCCCAGCGGCGGCAATGTAGTGACTCAAAACGGCAGTATTGTGACTAATGGCAGCAGCATGAATATAACCGGCAGCGGCAATGTGGCGATCAACTGGAACAGTTTTGATATCGCCCAGAACGAAACTGTGAATTTTCAAAATATGCAGGCCGTCTTGAATTATGTCAGCGGCGGCAGCAGAAGTGAGATTTATGGCAATCTTAAAAGCGGCGCTGGCGTGCATGTGTTTTTAGTAAATCCCAGTGGTATTCTGTTCGGCAAAACGGCACAGGTCAATGTCGGGCAGCTGACAGCATCGACACGCAGGCTGGAAGCAGGTGAGCTGACGGGCTTTAACGGCAGCCTGGCACCATTGACGGCAGCAAAGGCGGCTGATGTCCAGGCAGACATTATCAATTTGGGCAAACTGACAGCGGGGAAGCTGGTATTGGAAGGCAACAATCTTTCGATCATTGGAGCCGACAGTCTTGATGTAGCTGACAAAAGCCAAATCACGCTGCGGGCCAACGAAAATATCAATATAGGTTATGAAGTAACTGATAAAACAACGATCGACGTAGGTGACGGACAGGGTAATACACATCAGGTTAGCGATTACGGCAAAGGCGGCGGCACGAAAGCAAGCGACGTTCTGAGCGGAGCTTCTGTTACCGACCTGACCGGCGGCACCAAAAGCATCAACGACGCTATGCTGGTACACAATGTGTATGAATTGCAGGCTATCGACAGAAATACCAGCCTGGTTAATGGCAGCAGTTATGTGGTCGGCAATTATATGCTGGCAGGCGATATTGATGCGGAGGTTACTAAAAACTGGAACGGTGGCCGTGGTTTTGAGTCTATTGGCAATTTTTACCGTCCCTACACGGGTGAAGATCCTACTGGTGGCTTTGCGGGAATCTTTGACGGCGGCAGCTATAGTATCAAAAATTTATATATCAAACAGATAGAAAATTATGATGATGGCTACATAGGACTGTTTGATTGCATTGCTAAAGGCGCTGTAGTTAGTAATGTAAACATGGCTGGCGGTCATATTGAAGGAGTGTCTAATTTTGGCAGTATTGCCGGGCTGAATTGGGGCACGATCCATAATGTTATCAATTCGGCCGAGCTGGTCTGTAGCAGTGGCGGCGTGGGTGGTATCGTTGGGACTAACGGCGGCGTGATTCGTAATGCTGTCAATAACGGTACACTGACAATAGACGGCAGAAGCGGCGGTATTACTGGCAGCAATGGCGATACTGTTTGGGGAAACGCCGGTATTTTGATTGATGTCAAAAATAACGGCAATATTACTTCTGAAACTATGGGAAATATTGGTGGCATAACGGGCAGCAACAATGCTGGCAGTTCGATCACAGGGGCAGAAAATACAGGACTGGTGGAATTAAAGGACGGTGGCGGCAGCAGTGTCGGTGGTATCAGCGGCAGTAATTACGGCCTTATGGAAAATCTTAAAAACAGCGGCACGATTGTCGGACATGTTTATTCTGACAATACAATGGGTGTCAGCTGTGTAGGCGGTATTGTGGGTGAAAATGATGCTAGCGGCATTGTCAGGAAAGCTGAAAATTATGGTGAAATAAGCGGTGATAATACGATCGGCGGTATTGCCGGCAGTAATGAGGAAGGTGTGTTGGAAGAAGTTAAGAACCTGTCGGGCACCGTTACGTCCAAAGGGATGTCGGTTGGCGGTGTGACAGGCTACAATACCGGTACGATCAAAAACAGCTTCAATAATGCGGCAATAAACTGCGGCACTATTTATGGAGGCGGTATTGCAGGGTCTAATGGGACTGGAGGTCTTAAAGGTTCTATTATTAACAGCTATAATACCGGTGCGGTAACAGGCAATAATCTTCTCGGTGGTATCACCGGCAGAAATGATCCCGGTTCTTTGATCACTGCCTCTTATAATACCGGCAATGTTACCGGTATAAAAGCGGATGGAAGTGGATTTTCTCAGGTTGGCGGTATCAGTGGTTACAATAAAGGTACTATAAATGGTGAAAGCTACAATACTGGCAGCGTTGAAGGTATTGGAAAAGCTGTCGGCGGTATCGTTGGTTATAACTATGAAACAAGTGATATCAGTAATGTTTATAATACTGGCAACGTAACAGGCAGTGATTATTATGTTGGTGGCATCGTCGGATATACTGCCGGTGATATTGTAAATGTTTATAATACTGGGAACATTAAAGGAACACAATACGTTGGCGGTATAACAGGCCGCGCTCAAAGCGGAAAGATAGAAAACAGCTGGAATACCGGTAAAATCACAGGATCACATTATTTGGGAGGTATAGCAGGTTATAGTGCCGATACTATCAGAGAATCCTATAACGAAGGTGAAATAATCGGTACTGGCTCCAGCCAATATCTGGGAGGAATCATAGGATATGCCAAAGATACATTGAGCAATGTCCATAATACTGGTAATGTCAGCGGCGGGTCTAAATATCTTGGAGGTATAGCAGGTTATACTACCGGTAATATCAGTAATGTTTATAATACTGGGAACATTGAAGGAGCACAGTACGTTGGCGGTATAACAGGCCGCTCTGCAAACGGAAAAATCGAAAACAGCTGGAATAAGGGTGAAATCACAGGCGGGCATTATTTGGCAGGCATAGTTGGTTACACCAACAGTTCTGTTAGTAATTCCTATAATGAAGGGAATATAACAGGTATTGCAGTTGATACAGAGGGTGCTAGTAGTAGTCAGTACGTAGCGGGGATTGTGGGCTATAGCGCAAGCAACGCCGTTACTGTTACTAATGTTTATAATTTGGGCAGTATAACAGGTTGTTCTGCAAATTTTGGCGAAATCAGCGGCGCAGGTAACAGCACTATTACTAATGCGTACTATAAAACTGATGCCGGTTATAAAAAATATGACGACGACACGGAATACGTCACTGTCGAAGCCTTTAACGAAGCCTTTCTGGCAGGGATGCAGGAAAGCGATAAAGCTTTGTGGCTGACCTACGGCGACAAAACGACGATGCTGTTGAAGGGTCTGCTGAAGCCGCTGGACATCAATATCGGCAATATCGAAGCAGAATATACTGGCAGCGACTATACAGGACTGGCGCAGGCGATCGCCGACAAACTGGCTGAACAGGGTATCATTATCGACGTGGCTAAGCTGCTGGCCGATAGTAAAACAGAGATCGGGGAATATGATTTGAGCGACTTGCTGTATTCGACGCAGGACGGTTATGCACTTAACGTGACCGGTAAGCTGATCATCAAAGCAAAAGCTGTTGATCCTGTGCTGCCTGTGGAGCCTGTTGCACCGATGTCTGACGCTAAATATACCGGTTCACTGACGCATTTGAAAACGGAAAAAACACAGCAGGAGGAATACCGTAATCTTGATAAACGCAGAAACAATCTGCTGGACTATGCTGCAGTAGTTGTAGACGGTGACGGGATCAAACTGGAAGAAACAGAAGAATAATGCTAATAACAGATAAATAAAATTGACGCTGGCATGAAAAATTTAATTCACTGCTTTTTAATCGTATCGGTCAAGAAAAAGCAGACACTATTAAGATTTATGTTTTTAACAGTGTCTGCTTTTCTTTTGTGTAGGATGTTTTTACTTTTTATGCCGCTGGTTGAATGAGCCGCGGGACTGGTGCCACCGGGAACTTTGGCGGCTATCAAAACGTATGGGCAATAACGAAACCAAACTGCGTCGAAAATATCTGTTCGTATGTCTTGTGGGGGGGTACAACAGTGCTATAATGACAATGGGTACAACTTATTTAAAATATTTTTAATTAAAATCCCAAAAACACGTAAGAAAGTTAAAAGATTTGATCGGGAAGAAAGACGGAGAGAGTATGTACGATGAAAGCTGCCTCAAAAAACTGGGAGGCCGGATCAAGCTGCTGAGAATGATCCGCGGCATCAGTCAAAATGAAATGGCAAAAGCGTTAGCTATCAGTCAGACTCATCTGAGCAATATTGAAAATGGCAGGGTCACTGTCAATTTAAGGTTTTTGGTTCGTGCGGCAAATGTGTTTGACTGTACGTTGGAGGTTTTTTTTCAGTTGGGAACTGTCGAAACCACAAAGGTGGAAACTGCATACAGCAGTTATTCGCTGGAGGAAGTAAAACAACTTTTAGAAACATTGCAGCTTGGCAGAAAGACAGAAAAAAGTGGCTTGGGCTAAGTCCGTTTTGTTCTGAAAGTGCAGTAAGGATATACGGGAAAGTTGATGAAAAAGAGTAAAGAGGAGCGAATAAAAGTGTTAAAAAATGTGGAAAAAGCGTTGGCGGCAGTATTGAGTCTGGGGTTGGCAGCATCTGCCTGGGCGGCGCCGTCTTTGCCGGGCAGTAATCCTGAGGTCAGAGCTTTAGAACAGAACCGCGGCGGCAGACAGCCGCAGGCAGAAGTGCAGCAGGAGGAACAGATGCCGGCACCAGTAGAAGAAATGCCGCAGAAACTGCTGCTGAAAAAATTTGTTTTTACCGGGCAGCAGGAAATAGACGCTGCAGAGCTGACCAGAGTCATACAGGCTTATCTGGACAGGGAAGTGACTGTTGCGGAACTGGAACAGGCTGCGGCCAAAGTAACTGATTATTGCCGGCAGCAGGGCTATACGGTGGCAACAGCCTTAATACCACAGCAGAATGTGCAGGATGGTACTGTTGAGCTCAGGATCTTTTTAGGTACTTTGGGGAAGGTAGTAATTGACAATACTTCGCGCTTAAATGCCGATACGGCAGCTGCTTTTGCCGCTGTATTGCAGCCGGGGAGCTATGTAAGAACGAACAGGATCGAAACAGTTCTCAACGATTTCAATGATCTTCCCGGTATCAGTGCTGCCGGAATTTTGAGTGCCGGTGAAGAAATCGGCAGTACAGATCTAACTATCACTGTCAGCGACAGTAAAGCGGCCGAAAGTATTATCTATACTGATAACTACGGCGGTAAATATAGCGGCCGTTACAGGTACGGTTTTCAGACAACGCTTAATGATCCCGGCCGTACAGGTGATAAAATTTTTGCCGGCGGGTTGCTGAGCAATGAAGATCTGCACAACTATAATTTTGGTTATGAGATGCCGCTGGGCAGCCGCGGCACAAGGCTGGGGATCAGTTACAGCCTGATGGATTACACTTTGGGCGATTATTTTGCAGTACTGGATGCCGTGGGGCGGGCCAAAACTCTGAGTATTTACGCATCAACGCCGCTGGTCAATACCAGCCGGGAGCATTTAAGCGTTATTTATGGTTATGACAACAGGCAGCTGAAAGATGAAATGAGAAGCTTTGGTGAGTTGGGCAGCAGCAAAAAGCATACTGATATGCTGCATGGCGGAGTTGTGGGCAACCATCGCGGCAGTGCGAGCGTTACTGGCTACAGTGCTTTATATTATTGGGGCCGGCTTGGTTATGATGACGCTGGCGAAGCTTCTACCGAAGGCAGTTTTTCAAAGTTTACGACTGATGTCAACCATATTCGGCGTTTGGGCAATACTGTCAATCTGCATCTTAATTTCCACAGCCAGCTGGGCAGCAGAGATCTGGACGGCAGTGAGCAGTTCAGCCTGGGCGGCGCCGATGGTGTGCGGGCTTATCCACAGGGTGAAGCCAGCGGCGACAGCGGTTATCAGGCTACGGCTGAGCTGCGCTATGCGACGCCGGTACCTTATCTCAGTCTGGCGGCTTTTACAGACTGGGGCGAAGTCACGCTGTCTAAAAGTTATGGTCAGCACCGCAATCTGGCCGGGTGGGGCGTAGGTATAGAATATGCAAGGGCCAATGATTATTTTCTGCGGCTGGACTATGCCCGCAAGCTTAACGGTGAGGCGTTCCAAAGTGAAGAACAGGATAAAAACGGCAGACTGTGGTTTTTGGCGTATAAACTTTTGTGAGTGAGGTTTCGGGGAGGTAAAGGAAGATGCAAAGAGGAGCAGGACTTTTGTCTAAAAAAATATTGGCGGCGCTGCTGAGCGGCGGGATGCTGCTGCTGCCCAACTGGGGCTATGCCATGCCGCAGGGCGGAACGGTAGTTGCAGGAAACATAACTTCAGGTCCACTCAGCACCAGCGGTAACCAAATGGAGATCACAGGCAGCGGCAATGTGGCGATCAACTGGAACAGTTTTGATATTGCCCAGAACGAAACTGTGAATTTTCAAAATATGCAGGCCGTCTTGAATTATGTCAGCGGCGGCAGCAGAAGTGAGATTTATGGCAATCTTAAAAGCGGCGCTGGCGTGCATGTGTTTTTAGTAAATCCCAGTGGTATTCTGTTCGGCAAAACGGCACAGGTCAACGTCGGGCAGCTTACGGCATCGACACGCAGGCTGGAAGCAGGTGAGCTGACTGGCTTTAACGACAGTTTGGCACCGTTGACGGCAGCAAAGGCGGCTGATGTCCAGGCAGATATTATCAATCTGGGCAAACTGACAGCGGGAACGCTGGTATTGGAGGGCAACAACCTTTCGATTATCGGCGCCGACAGTCTTGATGTAGCTGACAAAAACCAAATCACACTGCGGGCCAACGAAAATATCAATATCGGCTACGAGGTAACTGATAAAACAATGATCGACGTAGGCGACGGCAATGGTAGTACGCATCAGGTAAGCGATTACAAGGACGGCAGCGGTACGAAAGCAAGCAGTGTCTTGAGCGGAGCTTCTGTTTCTGATCTGACAGGAGGAACCAAAAGCATCAACGACGCTATGCTGGTGCACGATGTATATGAGCTGCAGGCGATAAATAATAATGCGGAAGAAAAATACAATGATAAATACTTGGCATATAAGTATGTGCATGGCAATTATATGCTGGCAAACGATATAGATGCGTCTGCCACAAGCACCTGGAATGATGGCAAGGGGTTCGTTAGCATTGGCCAGTTGAAACAGTTGACAATGGGGACGCCACAAGGATTTCAGGGTGGTTTTACCGGGGTGCTGGATGGAGCAGGTTACACAGTGCTGGATTTATCAATAAACAGAAGTGACGAATTATATGTGGGTCTATTTGGCGGCCTTACCGAAACAGCCGCAGTAATGAATCTAAACATTACGGGTAATGTTTTGGGCAAGAATAACGTTGGGGCGATTGCCGGCAAAAATTTAGGCATGATCAGAAATGTTGTTAATAAGGCTAAAGTGAGCGGCGTATCATCAGTCGGCGGTATCACCAGTATGAATTATGGGCGCTTGGAATCAGTGACCAATGAGGGCGCGGTGACTGGCACAGGCAGTAATGTTGGCGGCATTGCTTGTTCTAATGGCGCTTCAAGTTCACAAACGGGAAGTATTATTGACGCCAAAAATACTGGCAGTATCAAGGGTAATGGTAATGTTGGCGGTATTGTTGGCACTAATCTTGTCAATAGTATTATTGCAGATGCCAGTAATAGTGGTGAAGTAACAAGTACAGGTCAGTACACTGGTGGTATCAGTGGAATAAATAAAGGTTCTCTAACCAACATCGATAATTCTGGCAAAGTAACAGGAACAAATCAAGTTGGTGGCATCAGCGGTGTAAATCATAATAACGCTAGCTCATCACAAAATGCAGGAACCATAGATAAGGCAAATAATACCGGAGTAATTAGCGGCAGCGTGAGTGTTGGTGGTATTGTCGGTGAAAACTACAGCAATATCTCTAATAGTATTAATAGCGGCGATGTTATCGGAACACTTCAAAAGGCTGGTGGTATCGTCGGTCTGAATGGAATGCTCGATGCTAAGAGTGGGACGATAGAGAATGTCATTAACACTGGGTTTGTTACTGGGAAAACCTTTGTCGGCGGTATTGCAGGGTATAATAAAGCTGCTAAAATAGAAAATGCCCGTAATAGCGGTAAGGTGAATGCTGATGTTGATGGTTTTGGACAGAGTCTGGCTGGCGGTATTACAGGGTATAATTCTAACAGTGGTCAAATTTTTTCTGCTGTCAATACAGGAGTTGTGTTTGGGCAAGGCAGTTTTGTCGGCGGTATTTGCGGAGCTAGCGATGGGGCGGCTACTACAGTCGAGAATGCCTATAATATCGGTAACATTACAGGCACGGAAGCGGTTGGCGGGATCGTAGGTTCTAATGATAACGGCAACACTCTAAAGAATGTTTATAATACCGGCACAGTCAGCGGCAGTAATGCTTACGGCTCTGTCATTGGTCAATCAGACAACGGCGGCGCTATTACCAATGCTTATTTTGCAACTGCTGCCGGTTTTCAAAAATATGGCGACGGTACGAAATACGGCACTGTCGAAGCCTTTAACGAAGCCTTTCTGGCAGGGATGCAGGAAAGTGATAAAGCTTTGTGGCTGACCTACGGCGACAAAACGACGCCGCTGCTGAAGGGTCTGTTGAAGCCGCTGGACATCAATGTCGGCAATATTGAGGTAGGATATACCGGCAGCGATTATACAGGACTGGCGCAGGCGATCGCCGACAAGCTGGCCGAACAGGGGATCATCATCGACGTTGATAAGCTGCTGGCCGACAGTAAAACAGAGATCGGGGAATATGATTTGAGCGACTTGCTGTATTCAACGCAAGACGGTTATGCACTTAACGTGACCGGCAAACTGATCATTAAAGCAAAAGCTGTTGATCCTGTGCTGCCTGATAAACCTGTAACACCGTCGGCTGACGCTAAATATACCGATTCGCTGACGCATTTGAAAACAGAAAAGATGCAGCAGGAGGAATACCGCAATCTTGATAAACGCAGAAACAATCTGCTGGACTATGCTGCAGTAGTTGTGGATGGTGACGGTATCAAACTGGAAGAAACAGAAGAGTGACGGCATAAGCTAAAATAAAAATACTGTCTGGGTAAAAATATGGATGGCCCCCTGCTTTTGGCAGGGGGTTTACTTTTGTAAAAGAATAGTGAAATTTGCCTGATAGGTAAGTTTTTTGGTATAATATAACGATACGAAGGGAGGTAAAAACCTATGCCAATGGAATATATTTTACTGGGCGTCGGGATCGTGCTTTTGGGAATCGAAGCAATAGTTCCGGGGTTCGGATTTTTTGGCGTTACAGGTCTGATCTCGCTGCTGGCAGGCTCATATTATCTGTTGGGCGGTGGTGCCGAGGCTGCGTATATTTTGCTTGGTGTGGTATTGGCACTGGGGGCAGTAGTTGCGCTGTTGTTTGTTTATCTGCCTGCTGAAAGTAAGTGGAATCCCTTTGTTTTATGGGATAAGCAAGAGAACCGCAGTGGTTATACAGGTGCCGGCGATCACTCCAGATACCTGGGTAAACGTGGTGAGGTCGTAGCGCCGCTGCGTCCTGCGGGCACTGTCATCATCGACGGCGAACGCGTCGACGTGGTGAGCTTTGGCGATTATATCATGCCCGGGGCGATGGTAGAGATCGTGAAAGTGGAAGGCAATAAACTGTTCGTTCAGGAAGTAAAAATTAAAGAATAAAGGAAGTGTTATGATGTTTGATTTTCTGTTTAACGGCGGCTTTATGTTTATTCTGATCATTGCCGCTATTGCCGTATTTTTGAATTTTGTGCCGTTGGCGCTGTGGATCTCGGCTATTGCCGCCGGCGTCAATGTAGGTATTTTCAATCTGGTTGGTATGCGGTTCCGCCGTGTACCGGCTTCACACATCGTGCTGCCGCTGATCAAGGCCAATAAGGCCGGTCTGGACGTTAATGTCAATCAGCTGGAAGCCCATTATCTGGCCGGCGGTAACGTCGACCGTGTTATCGACGCTTTGATCGCGGCACACCGTGCCCAGATCCCTCTGACCTTTGAGCGTTCCTGCGCTATCGACCTGGCAGGACGTAACGTGCTGGAAGCAGTGCAGATGAGCGTTAACCCCGAAGTTATTGAAACTCCGATCGTTTCGGCAGTGGCTAAAGACGGTATCGAGCTGAAAGTCAAAGCCCGCGTCACTGTCCGCGCCAATATCGATCGTCTGGTCGGCGGCGCCGGTGAAGCTACTATTATCGCCCGTGTCGGCGAAGGTATCGTTACCAATGTCGGCTCGGCTGTCAAACACAGCGACGTGCTGGAAAACCCTGATTTCATTTCCCGCACCGTGCTGGCTAAAGGTCTGGACGCCGGTACTGCTTTTGAGATCCTGTCCATCGATATTGCCGACGTTGACGTAGGCCGTAACATTGGCGCTGCTTTGATGACCGATCAGGCTGAAGCCGATAAACGTATCGCCCAGGCCCGTGCCGAAGAACGCCGCGCCATGGCGGTTGCCAAAGAGCAGGAAATGAAGGCCTATACTCAGGAAATGCAGGCAAAAGTCGTCGAAGCTGAGGCCAAGGTACCGACAGCATTGGCAGATGCTTTGGAAAACGGCCGTCTGGGTGTGATGGATTATTACCGCATGAACAATATCAATGCTGATACTGATATGCGTAAAATGATTGCCGGTTCCAGCCCTGAAAATGGCGGCGAAAAAGGCAATAATCCGAAATAAGCTGACTGTGTGAGTTGGCTGGTGTATTGAGATGAGGCGAATGTATGGACAATTTGATGTTATTTTATCCGCTCATCGTACTGCTGTTTTTTATCTTTTTTGACGTCCGCAACCGCAAAAAGCGTCCGGCTCCGCCACCGCAGCAGCCCAAGGCTGAATGGCCGATGGAAATGCCGGAGCAGATGCAGGGCCGCCGCTATGAAGATGAGGACGAAGATGCCGTGCCCTGGTATGTGGAATTTCCAGAGGACAGGGCGGCCCAAAAGCAGCCTGCTGCCGCTAAAAGCGTTTATCAGGAAGCGGCGCCGGTAATGGCGGCCGCTGCTGGCGATGCTGTAAGCGAACCGCTTTATAAACGCTTTGAGGCTAAAAAACCACAGCCTGCCTTTAAAGGGCTGCGCAGTAAAAAGACAGTGGCCGGGGAAGTGCGCCACGGCTTTGTTATGGCGATGCTTTTGGATAAACCACGGTCGCTGAAACCGTACGATGATAGTTTTTGAATGTTTTGCTAAATTATTTAGAACCGGGTGAAGTGTGTGTTAGAAAAGATAGACTTAAAACAAAGTCTGAAAAAAGACGCTTATAACGAAAAGATGGATTATTTCAGTGTTAAACTCGGTGAACTGCAGCGCGCCTGTCGCGCTGCGGGGATCCCCGTTATTATTCTGTTCGAGGGCTGGCGCGGGGCTCAGCGCAACGTCATCATCAACCATATGATGCAGCAGATGGATGCCCGCGGGTTCAGAGTTTATTCGGCGTCGAAAATGGCGGACGAAGAACCGGATCAGCCGTTTTTTGAGCCTTTCTGGCGGCAGCTGCCGGCTAAAGGCAATATGGCTGTGTATTACCGCAGCTGGTACTACCTGAAAAATGAATATACCTTTGACCGCGATGCGGAGCAAGTTAAAAGAATAAATACCAGTTACAGGCATATCAATGCTTTTGAAAAGCAGCTGACTGATGATAATTATGTGCTGCTGAAATTTTTTGTGCATGTGTCCGAAAAACAGCTGAAAGCCAATGTGCAGAAGGCTGAAAAGACCTATGGCAAAGGCTGGGATAAGGTCAATGAAAGCGATGATGACTTTGTTGATTATCAGCGTTATCTGGAGATCTATGAGAAAATGTTTATCGACAGCGACCGGCCTAATGCCCACTGGTATCTGATCGCCGGCGACGATACCCGTTTTGCCGAGGTTTCGATCTTTGACGTGATCGTGCAGCGGCTGGAGCTGGCGCTGGCCGAAGCAGAAGCCCGCAAGCAGGCCGGACAGCAGCTGGTGCTGCCGCGTACAGAAATTTATGATGTTTTATCAAAGGTCGATCTGTCCAAAGAGATCGCGAAAGCGGAATATAAAGAAAAGCTGGACAAGTACCAGTCTAAACTGAGTCTTTTGCAGTATGAAATGTATAAAAAAGGTATCCCGGCAGTTTTCGGCTTTGAAGGCTGGGACGCAGGCGGCAAGGGTGGCGCGATCCGCCGTCTGACTGCTGCTCTGGACCCGCTGGGGTATTCGGTGAATCCGGTGGCGGCGCCCAACGTGGTAGAGAAAGAGTTCAACTACTTGTGGCGTTTCTGGACCCGTTTTCCCAAACGGGGCGAGATCGCTGTTTTTGACCGTACCTGGTATGGCCGGGTCATGGTAGAACGTATCGAAGGCTTTGCCACGCAGGACGAGTGGAGCCGTGCTTACGCCGAGATCAATGAAATGGAACTCCAGTGGGCTGAATATGGTACGGTGATCGGCAAGTTCTGGCTGCAGATCGACAAGGACGAGCAGTATAAACGCTTTAAGGAGCGTGAGCAGAACCCCAATAAGGAATGGAAGATCACAGATGAAGACTGGCGGAACCGTGAAAAATGGGACGCTTATGAAGCGGCAGTGAACGAAATGCTGGTACGCACCAGTACCGATTATGCGCCGTGGACGATAGTGGAGGGCAATAACAAGTATTATGCCCGCCTGAAGGTTTTGAAAACGGTGATCGAAATGTTTGAAAAACGTTTGAAAGATTAAAACCATACTGAGAGAATATAAACGAGGTAGACAAGTTGACCTGGGAGCTTAAAAATGCGTTGAAAGAAATAGTTGCCCGCGAGAGCGGGGTGCAGGTGTTTGCGCCGGGAGCCAGAAGGCCGGTGGCTTTTATTTATCCCAATACCTACCATTTGGGTATGTCCAATCTGGGGCTGCATATCCTGTATCGGATCATCAACAGCCGCGGTGACGCAGCCTGCGAACGTTTCTTTCTGCCTGACAGCAAGCTCCTGGCAGAGTATAAACGCACTAAAACGCCGTTGCTGTCGCTGGAAACGCAGCGTCCGCTGGCGAATTTTGAAATCATCTGCGTGATGATGTCCTTTGAGATGGATTACACAAACTTACTGACGATGCTGGCGCAGAGCAACGTGAAGCCGGAAGCGGCGCTGCGGGGCGAGAAGGAACCGCTGGTGATCATCGGCGGCCCCTGTGCGACCTTTAATCCCGAGCCTTTGGCCGGGATCGCCGACGCTTTTGTCATCGGCGAAGGCGAGGAAACTGTTACCAGACTGCTGGACACTGTTTATGCGGCGAAGGACAAAGGCCTGGGCAAGGAAGCAACGCTGCTGGAACTGGCGCAGGTCCAGGGCATTTATGTGCCGCGGTTTTATGAGCCGCAGTATGATGCCGGCGGTGCGTTCTGCGGTATGCAGGCATCGCCGCAGGTACCGGCAGCAGTCAAACGTCAGTGGGTACGCGAGCTGGACAACTATCCGCAGACTTCGGCGATCATGACCGAGGCGACGGAATTTGAAAATATGTATATCGTTGAAGTGGCACGCGGCTGCGGACGGCATTGCCGTTTCTGCATGGCTGGGTATTGCTTCCGCAAACCACGGGCAAGAGCTTTGGATATTTTACTGGCGAAGATCCGTAACCGTCCGCCGCAGACTAAAAAAGTCGGCCTGATGGGTGCGGCGGTATCTGATTACCCTTATATCAAAGAGCTGACACAGACGCTGGTAGACGAGCAGGTGCCGTTTACAGTAGCTTCGCTGCGGGCCGACACTTTAGACGTGGAGCTGACGCAGGCCTTGGCGGCCAGCGGCCAGCGGACGATGACAGTGGCCCCTGAAGCAGGCAGCGTGAAAATGCGTAACGTCATCAATAAAGGAATTACGGAGCAGCACGTTTTAAATGCGGTGGAACTGGCGGCAGCCGCCGGTATGAAAAATATCAAGCTCTATTATATGCTGGGACTGCCGGGCGAAGCTGACAGCGACATTGAAGAAATGATCGCCATGATCCTGCGGGTGCGGGAAAAAATGGACGCCGCCCTGAACAGGGGCGAGCTGATCATTTCGGTCAACGGGTTTATTCCCAAGCCCTTTACACCCTTTCAGTGGTCGCCGCTGTGCGATGTCAAGACACTGAAACGCCGTTTTAAAATGCTGGAAAGCGCTTTTAAAAAAGCAAAGCATATCCAGGTGCAGACCGAATCTTTGAAGGAAACCGTCCTGCAGGCTGTATTGTCCCGGGGCGACCGTAGGATCGGCAAGGCATTGCTGGAAGCGTTCCAAAGAGAACTGCCCCTGAAGCAGGTGCTGAAGGAGCAGGGACTGGATCTGGAAAAGCTGGCAACTACGGCTTACGAGATCGGCGGTCCTTTGCCCTGGCGGCATCTGGATATGGGCTTCAGCGAAGCATATCTGATCAGCGAGTGGCAGAAAGCGCAGCGTGAGGAATTTACGCCGATGTGCTTTGACCAGTGCCGCCGCTGCGGTGTGTGCGGGGAGGTGCAGGCATGAGCTTTAGATTGAGGCAGAGCGGCAGGATCTGGCTGGGCGAGTTTACGGCGCTGACAGACGCAGGCTTTACTAATGGCTGCAGCTGCCGTCTGCACGGAGCCAGCAGCATCGTGCCTGACGGTTTCAACCTGGCGCTGCATGTGGGCGACGCTGCGGAGCTGGTATTGGCTAACCGCCGGCAGTTTGCGGCGGCTTTAGGCGTCGATGCAGCTAAATTCACTACCTGCGCCCAGGTGCATGGCAGCAAGGTCGCCAAAGTGACGGCAGACCTGGTCGGCAGCGGCGCGGCAGCTTTTGCCGATACGGTCGCAGGCACCGACGCTTTGATCACCGATCTGCCCGGCGTACCGCTGCTGCTGTTTTATGCAGACTGCGTGCCGGTACTGTTGGCCGATCCTGAAAGCGGCGCTGTGGGACTGGCACATGCCGGCTGGCGCGGCAGTGTAGGCGAGATCGCCCTGAAAACCGTGCAGGCCATGCAGCAGCATTACGGCAGCAGACCCGAAAAGCTGCTGGCAGCGATCGGGCCTTCTATCGGCAGCTGCTGTTACGAAGTGGACGACGCAGTGCTGGCGGCAGGGGCTAAATACCGCCAGTGCTTCACACCTAAAACAAATGGAAAATATCAGCTGGACTTATGGCTGATGAATAGATTACAATTAGAAGTAGCAGGGCTGGCACCCGGGCAGATCGACTGCGCCGCTGTCTGTACCTGCGATAACAGGGAACTGTTTTTCTCCTATCGTGCCGAGCAGGGTAAAACCGGGCGCATGGGAGTAAGCATTTGCCGAAGATAAAAAAGGAATAATAGTTTTTGTGGCGAATATAAAACTTTTAGGAGGTCTTTATTTTGTTAAAAGACAATCTGCACAAAGTACAGACCCGGATCGCCGAGGCTTTGGCCCGGCGGACTGAAACTAAACTGACCGGCACGGAGGCAACTCTGGTCGCCGTAACTAAAAATCATCCTGTCGACGTGGTGCTGGAATCGCTGGCGCTTGGCATAGCCAATATCGGCGAAAACCGAGTGCAGGAAGCGAAAGAAAAACGCACTGTCGTGCCTGACCGCGGCGTTTGGCATCTGATCGGTCATTTGCAGACTAACAAGGCCAAACAGGCCGTCGCTTTGTTCGATCTGATCGAATCTGTTGACAGCCAGCGGCTTTTGGCCGCCCTGGACAAGGCAGCCCTGCAGCAGGGCAAGGTGCAGGATATTCTGCTGCAGCTCAACATCGCCCGCGAAGAACAGAAAACAGGCTTCTTGCTGGAAGACTACCAGGCAGTCGTGCCAACGCTGGACAGCTATCAAAACCTGCGGGTGCGAGGCTTGATGGTGATCGCGCCGCTGTGCGACGATATTGAAGCAACACGTCCCGTTTTTAAGGAAGGTTACCGCTGCTTCTGCGAGCTGAAAAAGCTGCGGCCTGAAATCGAGCTGCTGTCGATGGGCATGACCCACGACTTTACTGTGGCTGTGGAAGAAGGTGCCAATATCGTGCGGGTGGGCACGGCTTTATTTGGCAAACGTGATTACACTAAAAAATAAATGAGCATGAAGGTATGGTGAAATGTATGAAATTTTTTGATCGTATCTCTGAAACCTTAGGTTTATATGAAGAGGAAGATGATGAACTGTTAGAGGAAGAGGAACCCGTCCGCAAAACTGAACCGGCTCCCAAACGTATCCCCCGCAGCACGCCTGCTCCTGTCAGCAGACAGGCAGCGCCTGCCGAGCCTGAAGCCCCGGCAAGAAGCGAGCAGCAGACAGAGAAAAAATCCTTCTTCAGAAAAAAGGACATTCAAAATTCGCCCGAAGGCAAAACCATTTCCCTGCCGCTTGCTCAAAAGCAGGTCAGGGTAGTAGTGCTGGAGCCTGCTAATTTTGACGATTCACAGAAGGTCGCCGATTATCTGCGCAACAACCAGCCGGTAGTTGTGAATTTTGAAGGTACCGAAGGGCTGGTCACTAAACGCATGACTGATTTTATCAGCGGTACGATCTACGCTTTAGGCGGCAGTATGAAAAAGATCGGCCGTAATATTCTGGTCTGCGCTCCCAAAAACGTCGACATCGACGCCAGCGTCAACATTTATGATGAAAAGGGTGGTCAACCGTGGAAAAAATAACAGCTCAAACAGGCGCGATCGCTTTTATCGGCGGCGGCGCTATGGCCGAAGCTATCATCAAAGGTATTTTGGGCGCACAGCTGGCCCAGCCCGGCGAGATCTTTGTGGGCGACCCGACACCGGCGCGCTGTGAATATTTGCAAAAGACCTATGGCGTAGAGGCCATGGTGGATAATAAAACCGCTGTAAAAAATGCGGGGCTGATCATTTTAGCCGTCAAACCGCAGGTCGTCGATGCGGCGATCACGTCAGACCTGGTGGCGGCCATGCCGCCGCAGGCTACCGTGCTTTCGATCATGGGCAGCGTCGATCTGGACAAGCTGCATAAAGTCGTACCGGGCCATGCGGTGATCCGGGTGATGCCCAACACGCCGCTGGCAGTAGGTGCAGGCATGACGGCGATCGCTCCTGACAGCAAGGTCAGCGCAGCGATGCTGGACGCCGCTAAAACTATTTTCGGTTCCTGCGGCGAGGTCGAGGTGGTTGCCGAAAGCGCGATCGAGGCGATCGCCGCTGTATCAGGCTGCGGCCCCGGCTACGTGTTTATGCTGATCGACGCCCTGGCAGACGCCGGTGTCAACGCCGGACTGCCACGTGCCATGGCGATCAAGCTGGCGGCGCAGACCTTTGCCGGCAGCGGCAAAATGGTGCTGGAAACTGGCCTGCACCCGGCGCAGCTGCGCGATCAGGTAACTTCGCCCGGCGGCACTACTATTGCCGGTATCCACGCTTTGGAAAACCGCGGCGTGCGTGCGGCCATGTATGATGCTGTGCTGGCGGCCATGGCACGCAGTGAGAATTTGAAGGGTAAATAACCGATGGCAGATAGAGAAAAGATTTTACGCTATTTTCGGGCCGGCGGCGACGAAGAACTGGCAGCCAAGCTGCTGGATCTGGCGGAAGGCGCTCACAGGAGCCGCAAATTCCGTGTCAGCGAGTTTTTAGACCCGCACGGCTGTAATGTGGCCGAGATCATCGCGGCCAACTTTGAGAATGTGAAGCTGGCAACCAGCGGCGGCTTTAAAAACGCCGAACGCATGAAGGTGGCTTTTGTGTCCGAAGACTTTTTCGGGCAGCCGGATTTTGGTCTGGTATGCTTTAAAGTCGAGTGGGACAAACGCTACTATGAGCTTAGCCACCGCGATATTCTGGGGGCATTTATGGGGATGGGCTGCAAGCGCGAGATTTTGGGCGATATTATTTTTATCCCTGAAGGGGCGCAGTTTGTAGCCGATAAATCCTTTACCTCATATATTATGAACAATCTGACGCAGATCGGTTCAGCGCCTGTGTCGCTGACCGAGATCACAGAAGCCGACCTGCTGCAGAAAGAAGAAAAAGTCAAGGTCATCAGCGCTACGGTAGCAGCTTTAAGGCTTGATGCCGTTGCCGCCGCAGGCTACGGCGTATCCCGTTCGCGTATGGCGGACGAGATCAAAGGGCAGAACGTGAAGGTGAACTGGAAAGAAGCCAAAAACGCAGCCCAGCCGGTCAGCGAAGGCGATATTATTTCCTTCCGCAGCCGCGGCAGGGTCGAAGTCGCCGAGATCAGGGGCACTACCAAAAAAGGTCGTTTAAGCATTACGCTGAAAAGATATATTTAATGGGGAGGGTATCACGTTATGTTGACACCGTTAGATTTGAACAATAAGAACTTTTCCAAGGGCTTCCGTGGTTACGATACCGAGGAAGTAGATGAGTTTTTTACCAAAGTCGCCAAGGATTTTGAACGTCTGTATCAGGACAACGTCGAACTGAAGGACGCCGTAGAACGCGTCAGCGCCAAGCTGGAATACTATCAGCAGATGGAATCCACCATGCAGAACACGCTGGTCATAGCGCAGGAAACTGCCGATGAAGTGAAGAAAAACAGCGAGCAGAAGGCTGCCCTGCTGGAGCAGGAAACTGCCATGAAATGCAAGGAGATCACTTCCGAATGTCAGGCTGCTGCCGCTAAAGCCAAAATGGATGCCGAGATCGCGGCGACGCAGATGAAAACCGAAGCCGAAGCCTATGCCGAGAAGCTGCGCAGCGATGCTGAAAGCGCAACTACCAAACTGCGCAACGACACCCTGGCCGAGATCGCCCGTCTGCGTGCTGAGGCGGAAGCCGAACTGAAACAGATGAAAAACGAAACGCAGAACTTTGTCGAGAAAATGCGCAGCGCCGCCGAAGTGGAAGTAGCTAAAATGAAAGTTACGACAGAGGACCTGTGCAAGCAGATGACAGCCAAAGCCAAAGAAGAAGCAAGCGAAACGCTGGCCCATGCCCGCGCTGAAGCTCAGAAGCTGACCGGCGAAGCCGACGAACGCTACAGAACGATGATCGCCGATGCCGAAGACCGTTCCAGAACGCTTTTGGCTGACACCGATGAAAAAGTAAGAAAAATGATTTTTGACGCCGAAAACAAAGCCTCACTCGCTAAAGGTATCTTTGAAGACCAGGTCAAAAAAGCCGCTGTGCACCGTCAGCACATGATGAGCATTTTGGAAGGCCAGATGGAGCTTTTGAAAAACTTTAACGAAGATACTGAAAAATAAGCGAGGTCGGCAGCATGATTATTCTGGTACGCCACGGTGAAGCAACTCATCATACAGAGCATTTGACAGGCGGTTGGACCGACTCGGAGCTTACGGCTGCGGGCAGGGCCCAGCTGCAGGCCGTTGCGTCCAAATTAGCCTGCGATTTTGCCGGGCAGAGCCGCAATCTGCGGCTCCTGACCAGCGATTTGAAGCGAGCCGTGGAATCGGCGCAGATCCTTGCGGATAAGCTGGGTTTCACCCGGCTGGAACCCTATGAATTTTTGCGCGAAAAAAATAACGGACAGGCGGCAGGGCTGACTGAAACAGCGGCCAAAGCCCTGTATCAGCAGCCGCCGACCCTGAAGGAACTGCATCACCGCAACTATCCGGGCGGCGAAACGCGGCAGGAATTTTATGACCGCACCGTGCAGGGCCTGTTAAAATGCGCCGATCTGGAGCGGGAAAACCTTTTGATCGTCGCCCATAAAGGCACGATCCAGAATATTATTTTTCATTGGCTGGGGCTGGATATAGCCGCCGTCAACGCTTTGAACTTTTCTGTCGATATCCTGCCGTCCAGCGTGTCGGTACTGGGTATCAACAAATGGCGCGAACACGCTGTGTTCAGGCTCAACGATACCTCGCATCTGCATAGCGGCAGCGGTTATGGTATCTTTGAGTTTAAATATGGCAAAGGCCATTGACTACAGCTTGCATAATGGTGTATAATGACTTTGTTTTAATAAAAGCAGCAGCGATGACGAAGACAGTAGCCTGCCGGGCACAGTCAAGCGAGTCGGGGACAGTGTGAGCCCGACCGGGAAGATGGCAGGGGAAGATCACTTCAGAGCTTTTCGGCTGAAAGCAGTAAGCCGGGACGGGTAACACACGTTATGGTGTTTCGAGTGGCAGGCGCAGTCTGTCATGAGGGTGGTACCACGGGTTTACAGTCTCGTCCCTTTTTGGGAGCGGGGCTTTATTTTTTTGGAGGTGTACACATGGATTACAGCAAGACCCTTAATTTACCGGAAACAGAATTTCCGATGCGTGCCGGCTTGCCGGAGCGCGAACCTGAATTTTTGAAATACTGGGAAGACAACAAGATTTATGAAAAGAAACAGGAGCTGCACGCAGGCCACAAAAAATTCGTCCTGCATGACGGCCCTCCGTACGCTAACGGCAAGATCCATATGGGTACGGCGCTCAACAAGATCTTAAAAGACATCATCATGAAATATAAATATGCGCAGGGCTTCGACACCCCATATGTTCCCGGCTGGGATACCCACGGTATGCCGATCGAGCACGCCGCTATCAAAAATCTTGGCCTCAACCGCCACGAGCTTGATACGCTGGTGCTGCGCCGGGAGTGCCACGACTATGCTTTAAAATGGATCGACGAACAGCGTACCGACTTCAAACGTCTGGGCGTGCTGGGTGACTGGGACCATCCCTACATCACCATGACCCACGACTATGAAGCAGTGCAGATCCATGTTTTTGGCGAAATGGCTAAAAAAGGCTATATCTATAAAGGCAAAAAAGCCGTTTACTGGTGCCCGCACTGCGAAACTGCGCTGGCTGAAGCCGAGATCGAATACGGCGAAGAAAAATCCCCGGCGATCTTTGTTAAAATGCCGCTAGTCAAAGACAACGGCCTGCTGCCGGAAGCCGCTAAAGGCAAACCGGCCTATATCGTTATCTGGACCACTACTCCGTGGACCATGCCGGCCAACGTAGCCATCGCGCTGCATCCTGACTTTGAATATGCCTGGGTGGAATGTGAAGGCGAAGTGCTGTTCATGGCTAAGGAAATGCTGGAATCCGTAGGCAAGGTCTGCAAAAAAGACCTCAGCAACATCCTGGACACCTGCAAAGGTAAAGAAATGGAATTTGCCGAATGCAAGCATCCCTTTGAAACTATCGACCGCAAATCACTGGTCGTGCTGGCTGACTATGTCACCTTAGAAGCAGGCACCGGCTGCGTCCATACCGCTCCCGGTCACGGCGCCGACGACTTTGAGACCGGCGTGCGCTACAACCTGCCCATCATCTGCCCTGTGGACGGCTCCGGTAAACTGACCGCCGAAGCAGGCCCGGATTTTGCCGGTATGTTCGTCTTTGATGCTAACGTGCCCATCATCAAATATCTGGCCAGCCTCAACCGTCTGTTCGGCAAAGAAAATATCCGCCACCAGTATGCACACTGCTGGCGCTGCAAAAATCCCATCATCTACCGTGCTACCGAGCAATGGTTCGCTTCTGTCGACGGCTTCCGTGAAGAAGCGCTGAACGCTATCGCCAACGACGTGCAGTGGATTCCCTCCTGGGGCGAAGCACGTATCCATAATATGGTCGCCGACCGCCACGACTGGTGTATTTCCCGTCAGCGTGTCTGGGGCGTACCGATCCCGATCTTCTACTGCGAAGACTGCAACGAGCATCTGGTCAACGACGACACCATCAACGCCGTTGCCGACCTGTTTGCCAAAGAAGGCTCCGATGCCTGGTGGGCGCATACTGCCGCAGAGATCCTGCCCGCAGGGACTAAATGCCCCAAATGCGGCGGCACTCACTTCCGCAAAGAAAGTGACATCATGGACGTCTGGTTCGACAGCGGTTCTTCCCATGCGGCAGTCTGCAGGACCCGTCCCGAACTGGCCTGGCCTGCCGATATGTACCTGGAAGGCAGCGACCAGCATCGCGGCTGGTTCCAATCGTCATTGCTCACCTCGGTAGCGACTACGGGCAAAGCACCATACCGCTCCGTTTTGACTCACGGCTATGTAGTTGACGGCGAAGGCCGCAAAATGTCCAAATCCGTCGGCAACACCGTTGCCCCGCAGGACGTCATCTCCCAGTACGGCGCTGATATCATCCGTCTGTGGGCGGCTTCCTCCGACTATAAAGCTGATATCCGTATCTCCAAAGAGATTTTGAAACAGCTGTCCGAGGTCTACCGCAAGATCCGCAACACTATCCGCTATATCCTGGGCAACACCAACGACTTCAACTACGAAACCGACAAAGTTGAATTTAAGGATATGCTGGAGCTGGACCGCTGGGCTTTGATGCATATGCAGCTTTTGAAAAAAGAAGTTTCCGCAGCTTACGAAAGCTACGATTTCCATGTGCTCTATCACGCTATCCACAACTTCTGCAGCGTCGAAATGAGCAGCTACTATCTGGATATCCTCAAAGACCGCCTGTATGCTTACAAGGCCGATTCCTTTGAACGCCGCAGCGCCCAGACCGCCATGTACGAGATCATGCTCGATCTGGTCGTCATGATCGCCCCGGTACTCAGCTTCACTATGGAAGAAGTATGGCAGTTCATGAAAAAACCTGCATCCCTGCCGGAATCCGTCTTTATGATGCCCTGGCCGGAATGTAAGGAAGAATATATCGACGAAGCCCTGGAAACAAAATGGGACAACTTCATCGAGATCCGCAGCGAGATCACCAAAGTTCTGGAAGGCGCACGCCGTGCCAAGACCATTGGTCACTCTCTGGACGCTAAAGTCGAGCTGCACGCCACCGGCGAAGCGCTGGCGATCCTGAAATCTGTCGAAAGCGACCTGGCAACCCTGCTCATCGTATCGCAGGCCCAACTTGTAGAAGGGCTGGACGGCGGTGTGGAAGCCACCGGACGTGAAGACCTGAAAGTGACCGTACAGGCCGCCGAAGGCGAAAAATGCGAACGCTGCTGGATCTACAGCGACACCGTAGGCAAAGATGCCGAGCATCCCACCCTGTGCGCACGCTGCGCCGCAGCCTTGAAATAAGCCTTCGCTCAGTAACGATTTAATAAGTAATAACAAAAATACCGGACAGCTTTGCTGTCCGGTATTTTTATGTGCTTATACGCCGCCTATCGTAAACCTGTTCTGTAAATGATCGATGATCTCGTTGATACGTTTTTTACTGGCTGTAACGTCATAATCAGGCCGCACCGTTTCAGGCTCTGTCCGGGCTGCCGTTATTCTGGCCTGCAGTTTGTGCCGGGCCCGTGCCTCTGCCAGCGCTGCATCCATATCATACAGCCGGGGAAAGCGGGCTCCGGCCGCTAAAACCTTCACGCACTCCATAAACAAAGCCGCTTCCGTAGCCTGATAACGCTCCAGCCATACCTGTTGCAGCCGCCGGCGGCTGCCCTCAGAATCGCAGGGCAGATATAATCCCGCCGCCCGCCAGCGTTCGATAGCCTCGCTGATATGCCGGTAACCGGTCAGCACTGCCATCAGGGCTCCACCTCTAACAGCTGCCGCAGCTTTTTGATCGCCCTGCTGCGGTGCAGGCTGACCGTCCTTGTATCAAGCTGCAGCTCCTCACTCAGCTGTGTGATCGTTTTGCCCTGCAGCAGACCGCTGATAATATATGTCTGCCGGCCAGAAAGCAGCGGCAGGCACTCGCGCACCAGCCACAGCCTCAATCTGTCCTTCTCTGACAAAAGATAATCGCGGTAAACCTGTGCGTCCTGCTCCATAGCCGCATCCTCCAGCCCGGAACCGCTCTTTAATGTTTCTGCCGCCACCTGACGGCGCATGGCAGTATGCAGTTCTGTCCGCATCTTATTAGTCACAAAAGCCACAAAACGATGAATGTCATCGCCTTCCCGCCAATCATAGATCGCCTTCAGGATACCCAGCCGGGCTATCTGCAGCGCGTCCTCACCCAGTCTGTCATTAGCGCCGCTCTGGTAGATCAGCTTAAAAGCCAGTTTCTTAAAGCACTGCAAAATCTCCAGCTGGTCAGCTTCGCTGCCATTCTTGGCCCTGGCAGTCAAAGCCATAAAATCGGGCAGAGGTCTTGTTTTTGCTGATACTTTTGTCAAATAAAACAGCTCCTTAGTCTGTATAAGCAATATTTGTAGTCATTTTCAAAACAGCAGTGGCAAATTCACGGATCGTCACCGCATCCAAACAGTCCGGGCACAGCACGCCTTCACCGGTCTCCAGATATTCCTCCCCGGCGCAGATCGCCTCGCCGCACAGGCAGCACTCATAAACAGTCTCAGGCTCCTTCTCCGGCGGCGTCAGCCAGTTGCCCTCGGCCCGGGAAAATATGTCTCTCACTGGCGCGCCGCTTTCTTCAACTGGCGTTTTAACGCCTTACGCATCAGCTCGCTGCAATTGATGCCGGCAGCCAGCGCCTCCTGGCGCAGCTTATAAGGCAGGGTAATGTGCAGGCTCACCAACTCCATCTCGTCTGCCGGTATCGTCACAGTACGCAGCCTTGTCTTAGCTGCTGAAGCTCCTGCGGCAGCGCAGCTGCGACCTGCCAAAAGCGGGCAGTTTGTTAAAAGATAAAACAGTCTGTTTTTTAAAGTCTCCTCGTCGTTTTGGTTTAAAGATGGATTAGTTTTAGTCATAATGCTGTCCCTTCGCGAGTAAAATTGGCCTGCCTTTTCTTCTTCTTAGTACGTTAGCAGTACTATAGATACTAACTTAACATTTCTTACTGGTTTTATTCAGGCTAACGCAGGAGATAATTGCCAAACCCCAAACGCTGACCTACGCCAGAACGCTAACGTAAGAGCCAAAAGAAAATTTAATAAAAGAAAAGGTAAACCCCCTCATATACTAAAGGGCGGCGAAAAGGCAAAAAACATACAGCGTCAGAAAATTATTTTTTCGCCCAAAAATCATAACAGGCCGTCAGGCCGGTGCTGCTGAGCCTGCCGCCTAAGTGTGGCCAAATAAATAAAAAAATATTTAGCCGCGTGTATGTAAAAAGGGGGTCTGCCTGCCCTTTAGTATATAGAGGCAGGCAGCGCTGCTGCTCAATAACCTCAAAATCCAGCAGAAAGGAGCAGGCAAGTGGTGGCCCGCTGAGCCGGGCGTAAACCAGTCATAACAAGACAGACAACCAATACAAAAAACAAAGGAGCGAAAATCATGCCAACAACAACCAAAACAGCAACATCCTACAAATTATCCCTGGCCGTCGAAAACGGTGTCAACGCGCTGGGAGCGGCGCAGGTCAAATCCGTATCCGTCGGCAGCGTCAAGCTGGACGCAGAAGACGACAAATGCCTTGCCGTCGCCAATGCCATGAGCGAGCTGATGAGCCATGAGGTAGTCAACGTCTA